>ERZ780006.254-NODE-254-length-7985-cov-3.11576_pt1 | contig 7985 bp, 6 predicted proteins | sample MGYA00511873_ERZ780006 | MGnify/ENA primary metagenome ERZ780006 (study PRJEB29588, sample SAMEA2155215) | human gut metagenome | biome: human gut; feature: human-associated habitat; material: faeces | place: Denmark | collected 2008/2010 ... | reverse complement strand
CAAGCGGAACCTTTGTAACTCCGACATCAAAGCCTATATTTCTTTCCTCAAGATACTTCATGACTCCGCCTGCCGCATCCAGTCCAAATGCTGATCCGCCAGAAAGTACAAGACCATGTATGCCCTTTGCATCTGCAACCGGATTAAGAAGAGGTGTCTCTCGTGAAGCCGGTCCTCCGCCTCTTATATCAACCCCCGCCGGAGCCTGTTTGTCAAAAAGTAATACTGTGCATCCGGTTATTCCTTTCTCATCCTGGGCATGTCCTGCTTTAAAGCCTCCTATATCCATTATATCTATTTCATTCATAATGATCTCCTTTATCCCTGATTATTTCATCGTTATCCGTACTTTATTTTAAAGGCGGACTTCAAGGAAGCCCGCCCTGCATACAATTTTACAATAACATTATTGGTATAAACTTTATATTTAATTATTTAACTGCGATAGGCTTGATCGTATTGAGTACAAGACCTACCAGATATACGATTATAGCTGCGACAATCGCCTCAATTACACCGTTGAAGCTGATAACGCCTCCAATAATACCAAGCACTGCATCCCCTGCTGTACCGATTGCTTTTGCGTATGCATCCTTATAAAGTACAAAAATCGAACCCATTACAAGGATTGTATTGGTCATGGCTCCTGCCACACCTGCATATACGAATGGGATAACCTGTGCATTTTTCCTTACAAATACAGCTTCAACAACTGCAAATACAACGATACCTACTGCAATACCGATGCCCATACATGCTGCAGACGTCAATGAGCCTGCCATCTTATTTAAGAAAGCATATACTCCAAAAGCAAGGAATACTGACATTACTCCATTGAGTATTGTTCCCCAAAGATTCTTTTTCTCTGATAAAAGAACCTTTTTGATTCCTATGTATACAAAGTATGGTACAACACCTACCAGGATTCTCGGAACAAATGCTATAAAAATACTTTTGAATATACCTGATGTACCAGCAAACGATGCTGCAAGCACCGGTGAGAATACAAAAGATGATAAAGATGTTCCTGCTATTGTAGATTTTAAACAGCTGGTAAATCCAAAGACAAATCCAAGAAAAGCACCCTTCTTTGGTCCACAGAAAAGTGATCCTAGGATTACCGGAATGTGAATGATCGTAGCATTTATGACTACGAGCGGGATATACCCGAGTGGTGTGAATGCCATAATAACGATAATGGCAGTGAATAAACCTGTAAGAACAAGTTCGTTTGTTTTTGAATTGCGCATTGCTTTTCCTCCTTTTTGGTCAGAGCCTGTTATGGTCTCCTCCTATAAGCCTGCTGTCTTATCTCAGCATAAGCCCGCACATGCAAAATTGTATAATTGCTGAGTTCTCATCTGAGTAACCTGCGTTCATTTATAATACCACCGCACTATAGGTGTGTAAAGCAGTTTTTGTTATTTTTTTAACAAAATTTCCACAAAAAAATCCCCGGCATTTGCCGGGGAAAGATTTTATTCTACTGTAACTGATTTTGCAAGGTTACGCGGCTGGTCAGGATTTAATCCTTTTCCTGTTGATGTGTAGTAAGCGATAAGCTGGAATATTACAACTGACTCGAATATTGCGAACTCATCTGATGTCTCAGGAAGGCTGATGTGAACATCACAAATAGATTTGTCTGTGATATCCTTATCCTTGCTAAGAAGGATGACATAAGCTCCTCTTGCCTTTACCTCACGGATATTTGAGATAACCTTGCTGTATACATGGCTCTGTGTAGCAACTGCGATAACAGGAACTCCCTCGCTGATAAGTGCGATAGTTCCGTGCTTAAGCTCGCCTGCTGCATAAGCCTCAGCGTGAATATATGAAATTTCCTTGAGTTTGAGTGCACCTTCCATACAAAGTGTATAGTCAAGTCCACGTCCGATAAAGAATGCATTTGTTGCATTAACCATTCTCTTTGTGAGCTGTTCGATGTCAGGTGCCTGTGTGATAACTGACTCGATGAGATTTGGAACCTCCTGAAGGTTCTCTACAAATTCTCTTGCCTGCGCCTCTGTCATTTTGCCTGATACAAGTCCAAGCTTGCAGCCTAAGAGATAGAAGCTTGCAACCTGTACTGTGTAAGCTTTTGTACTTGCAACAGCGATCTCAGGACCTGCGTGTGTATAAAGCACATAGTTGCTCTCTCTTGCGATTGATGAGCCCTTTACGTTTACGATAGATAGAGTCTTCTTTGTGTATTTATTTGCAAGACGGAGTGCCTCTAAAGTATCAATTGTCTCTCCTGACTGTGATACAAAGATGACCATTGATTTGTCTGTGATAACAGGCTCCTCATATCGAAACTCTGATGCTATAGCAACAGTTACAGGGATGTGAAAACGGTTCTGGATCATTGTCTTTCCGACCATTCCTGCATACATTGCTGTACCACAGGCTACAACTGTGATGTCATTTACATCCTCGAAAAATGAATCAGGTATTCCATCCTCTGAAAAATCAGGCAGTGAATCTTTGATCCTTGGAGTGATAGTCTTTGTGATAGCTGCCGGCTGCTCATGGATCTCCTTGATCATAAAATGTGGATATCCGTCCTTCTGAGCTGCTGTTACATCCCAGTTTACCTCAAGATACTCAGGCTCAACTGTCTTTCCTTCGAGATCCTCAATCGCTATTCCGTCTGCTGTCATAGTCATGATCGCATACTCAGGTACGATGAAATAACGCTTTGAGTATTTGATAAAAGCTGTAAGATCAGATGCGATAAAAGCACCATCATCACAATATGTCGCAACCATCGGGCTTACGTTTCTGATAGCAAATATCTTTCCCGGCTGATCCTTGAACATTACACAAAATGCAAATGAACCTGTGATCTCCTTTACAGCCTTTTTAAGAGTCGCTTTCGGATCTCCGTCATAGAGCTTATTTATAAGTGCAGCTACAACCTCTGTATCTGTCTCTGATACAAGAGAATCTGCCAGATCAAATTTGTTTACGATTTCATGATAGTTCTCGATGATACCATTGTGGATGAGTGCAACATTTCCAACCTTGTGAGGATGAGCGTTTGCGTTTGTAACTCCGCCGTGTGTAGCCCATCTTGTATGTCCGATCCCGCAAGTTGAATTGTTGTCATCATCGCAGATAGCGAGAAGATCCTTTACCTTTCCAACGGTCTTGCGGATAGAAATCTTGCCTGTATCCTTAAAATATGCGATACCTGCACTATCGTATCCACGATACTCTAACGCTGCGAGTCCTTCCGTTAAAATCTTCTGTGCCTCTAAACGACCTGTAAATCCTATAATTCCACACATAGTGTTAGATCTCCTTTTCAATATATAATTTTAAATGTACAAATTCCGTAACTGTTCTTTTCTGAACAACTACATGACTTTATATGGTTCTTCCGCTTTGTTTTGATGTCTCCATCATATTTGGCCAGTACAATACTAAAATTCACATAACATTGTACAAGAAGATACGCATCCATATATGCGTCCAGGCATCCGCCGAAAATTCGATAACCTGAAACCTCGTTAACCGACATATTTTCCGTACCTGCCGGTGCATGGCGCTAAAGTTCTTAACTTTTCGAAATCCGATTCCTCCGTTTCCTCGGACGAAGTTATTCTAACATAAACCAAAAGTACCTACAACAGTAAAATGTGCTGAATTTTTGTGAAATAAAGGAGTTAAATACATCATATGCAACGAGATACTGAAATAGAACAAAATATCCTTTTCGTAAATTACTAGAAAAGATATTTTGTTCCCCATAATTTAATTTATATAAATATTCCACTGATTTCCAAGTTCATCCGTTGCATTACCTGTATCAAAATTAATATCTACACTTGTAAAATAAACATTAGGCTCATTTTCGTGGTCATTCCTCACAATAACACGGCAACCATCTTCAATGTCATTATACTCATTTACCCTAAATTCATTCGTGCTATATAACAAATTGTAATGTTGCTGAACTATATTACATATCTCATTTCTACTAAGTTTAATGCTTTTTCCATTGTCTTCGATATCTTCCCATTGTAATTTTTCCAAATCTTCCGTATAGGATTCATATTCAGATTGAGATAATTCTTTTTCACTATTTTCGTATAACGTATAAAATTTTTCTCCATTTACTCTACTTGTAGATTCTAAAATTGAAAATTTCAACTTCAAGACATTATTTTCAATGACTTCATAAACAAATTGATTTAAATTTGGATCTCCATTTTCATGATATACAATTGCCTTATACTTACGTGAATATAACATTTCTCCATAAAAATGCGACACATGATATGGTTGTTCATTTTCATAACCTAAAATTTCCCCAATATCTATTCCGATAACTTTTTGTTTGCTACTATCATATTTAAAAATAGCAAAATTTGAATATCCCACATTCTCATCTCTAATAATCAATTCATTTTCTCCATCTTGATCAATATCAAGCAGACTATATTGTGAAGGTTTATTTACTTTCCACTCATCATTTATATAATCATTAAACTGTTCATTTTTAATAAATTCTTGATATATATCATCTTTATCTGCATTATTTTTAATACTTTGTACTAGTGTACTATCATCAAACTCTTCCAAATATTTATCATCATCCTCAGGCAAAAATCCATAGCAGCCATATTTATTGTTTTTGTCCGCATTCTTTAGTTTTACTAAACAACTTGCTATTTCCTTATTAACCATTTCCTGCGTACTCGCATAAGTCGGATTATCCTTTTTTGTTTTTTCAGTTAATGAACCAACTGCTGCATCTCTTGTTATATAGCAGCTCTTCAAATATGCATAACAATATTTTGACAGTTCATATAATTTCTCCGGTGTAATGTTTTTAGAATCACTAAATACATCATTTCTCTTAGTTATATACATATTCATTGTATCTGCTTGTACAACCCCTGCATACATACTCTGCAGGAAACAATCCGTATTACTCAAGCCATTTTTATAAAATGGCATAGTTCCTTTTGATAAACTCCACGCTAATAACAACGCTTTTGATTTTGCATCAAGTATAGTAGATGACACATCTAACGCATCAGTTATCCAATCCCCCATATTATCCATCAAATAATTATACGCAGAATAAGAAACCACATCTGTCTGTAACGTGTTTTTGTAGTCTTTCATACTATTTTTCATGTTTTGAGACATTATACTTTGAGAACCTGAATTATCTATAAAAGTCTCAAGTGACTCCATTGCAAATTTATCCTGATTATTAAATTCACTTGCATATCCAACAATCTGAGAGATTGAATAATACACATCTAAAAAACTGGTTGCATCTTTAACTTTATCAGAAGCAAGCACAAACGGATCAGTTGCATCATAGAAAAAGTCTGCTCTGTCATATAACTTTTCAAATTCCTGATACGATTTGTTATATGCAATCATAGATGCCTTGTTTTCAGCATCAATTTTTGTCTTTAAATCCTCACTGATTTTAGATAATTCACCTATTTTATCATCATAAAGATCTCCTATTTTTTTTATTGATTTAATAACCCAATTGTCACCATTGAAAGGTTTCAAAGACTCTTTTATATCACTGACGCTTTGATTTATTTCTTCATCTGAATATGTGCAGAACATCTTTGCAAAATCCTGCGCATATTTTGCATCATATATATCAGTATTAGAGCAGAAGCCATTCATCAGCTGAAGCCATGATGCCCCATCTGTATCTAATACTCCATTAAACAGCTGTACTATATACGCAGATGAACCCATTGCGAATATGGCTCCGTCAGAGGCTCCTGCATCATTTTTCCAATCAAATAAATATCTGTCTTTATTTTTTAATACATCCATATAAAGATCAACTATATTCTTTTGCGGCATTTCAATATGCACCTGATTATCCAGCACAACATCTGAACTGTTTAATACCAACAGACTGAATTCTAACGGAATCCATGCTCCGTCATCATTTTTTATAGTCTCAATTGGTGCCTCGTAATCTACCATTTTATTGAACAACATATGTCCTACTTTTTTACTGTCATAGTAAAAAGTTGTAAGTCCGTACGGAACCGAATTGCTAAATTGTTTATTGTAAACAGCTGCATAATCTTTTCCCACCTCAACCTGATATCCTAATCTTTCTCCAAGCTGCTCTGCGTTTGCATAAACGTGCTCATCTTTGACCAAAATATCGAGATCTTCATACTGTCCGATATTATCAGAAAATTCCACTGATAACGTAGTATATGAATTCTGCATATCCCCTATCTCTGTAGCAGAAACTGTATATGCAGAAGACATAAGCATAATTACGCAACATACAATACTAATTATTCTCTTCATACTACTCCTCCGTGTCCATCTCATTTACAACATCCTGCATCAAATTCTGATATGCAGTTACCATGTTTCCTGTCAATGCATTAATAAATTCTTCCGAACCATACTCTGCCGAGTAATTGCCATTTTCATATGTGTATGGAACTTCTACTTCATTTGTTACTTTATCAGCTTTTACTATATAATCCTTTATAAAAGAATCCACATTTTCTTCTGTAACATTATTTTTCCTCATATCATTAAATAAATCAGATAATTCCGGAGCTGTAATTATATATGTAATAGTCTTATCGCCAATTCTTTTAACTTCAACAGTATCCTGCTCTATAATCTGATACATTAATCCATTTTCCTGCTCAGTATCAGTTTCAAAAAAATCAGATAATTCCTCATCTTCCGATAAGTCATCTACCCCATTAATAATCTTATCTAACAGTGACAAATCTTTCGATTCAATTGCGTCTGAAATTTTATTTGCTTCCTTTTTTACCGTTTTGTCTGTGCCACATGCTGTAGCAGATAGACATAATCCTATTAGAATAATTCCTATTATTTTTATATTTGATTTAAAATACATTCAAACCTCTCTTATAATTTTGTTTTCTATTTACTATAAAGGATTCAAAAGACTATTACCTCTTGAATCCTTTATTCTTACTATTTTTCTGACGCAAACCTATATACATCATACTGTTCACCATTTTCTCTTATAATGAAAAGCCCATCTTTACTCCCAATAGTGGTATCATCAAATATTTTGCCTCCATTAAAATATGGTTCAATTGCATCATCATTCCATGTAAACAAATCCCCGACATCCATTACATCAGCGTTTTTATCTAATAAAATAGCATTGTAATCACTATCTTATAAGAAATAATATTTATCATCTAAAGCATAGAAATTAAAATATCTATCATCATACAACCCACTATTTGAGCCTTCTATCTGAACACCCTATCATTAATGTCACTGTTAAAATAAATTTTACAGTTGTTTTTTTATACCATTATCCTTCCTTTAATCATTTACAATTTCGTCATAACAATCTTTACATACAAAAACCATCATATGAGCAAGATTTTCATAATGTCTTGTGGCTCTTTTCCCACACCACGCACATTTCTTTCTGCAGTCTTTGCATACATACGAATATGAATCGTCACTCATCCTATATGCAATCGTTGGCTTATGTTGACACCAATCACACGGTTTATCTGATACTCTTACCATTCTTGATATACCAAATATTCCCAGCATCGCTACAATAAGGCACGGAATAATAATTTTCCAACACCTATATTTTTTATGTTGCTCGTGACTTACATATGATCGTTCTGCTTCGCTTTCCATACCATCAATCGGTGTTCCACAATTACCACAGAACCGTCCATCATCATCTAATAGAGATCCACATTTATTGCAATATGCCATAATATTAACTCCTCCTTTCCGGTTTTTTACCAGTTATATTTAAAAAGCACCAATACAGCTTTTTGCTACATTGATGCTCTAAATATCCCTCTGCAACTGGCTAACATTTTACAGTCCCTATAGCTTTGCGTCACTAGATTTCCCTAGCTTTGCCATATGTTTAAATATTGTGTTGTCTACTTATAAAATAATTATAGTACAAATATTTACTAAATTCAATAGTAAACATCTTTATT
>ERZ780006.205-NODE-205-length-9052-cov-2.53907_pt1 | contig 9052 bp, 8 predicted proteins | sample MGYA00511873_ERZ780006 | MGnify/ENA primary metagenome ERZ780006 (study PRJEB29588, sample SAMEA2155215) | human gut metagenome | biome: human gut; feature: human-associated habitat; material: faeces | place: Denmark | collected 2008/2010 ... | reverse complement strand
ATCGCAATCAACAATTACCCTTTTCCTGCCTTCCATATCACTGCTGCCGTTATTGTATATATTAATGTCAACTTCATATACCTGATTGACATTACATACTGACGGTAGCGATATTTCAAAGCCCATTACATAAATTCTGCATTTTGCAGTCATTCCGTTTGCTGTTCTTGCCGTTATTTCTGCAACACCGGTCTTTCCTGCGGTAACCTTACCATCCGCGTCAACTTTAGCTATACTTTCATCACTACTGGTAAAAATAACATTTTTATTAACCGCATTGTCGGGATATACCGTCGCTTTAAGATTAACTGTATTACCGCTGTTCTGCTCCAGAATAGCATATTCCCTGTCTAATGAAATACTTTCTGCTTCAATTTCTGCCCAATCTGCCGTAAGTGTTGTATCTTTAAATAATTCTTCATCAAAAACATTAGTCAGGGTTTTGTTATACAGCTTTCCGTTTGGACTTTTCCATCCTTTAAATATATATCCGGTTCTTTCCGGCGTCGGTAATGTAATCTGTTCAACACCCAGTCTGTTCATTGTAACTGCCGCCGTGGAATCCATATACACACCTCCATTCATATCCAGAGTGTACTTAAATGGTTCAAAAATAATATATCGCTTATCATAGGCCAGGATATCATCACCGCTTATGAACGTATCATTTCCCGAGCCCTCGCTTAAATCTCCGTTCACCTGCCTGAACACTACCATTATCCATGATGTATCATCACTCATCTCGTAAACAGTTCCGTTAGTTCCCCAATTTCCATCCTTGACAAGCCTGAAATCCGTATCAAATTCAGCACAATAAAGATATATTGAACGGTTAAAAAGAAATGATACCTTTTGTCCCGGTTTGACCTTAAATAATTTTACATAAGCAAGCCTTGACTTCGTAAACCAGAAAAAACTATTCTCGATACTGTTGCCAAGAAAACCCGGATTATTTGTAATATACGCGGAATAAGAATTAATATCATCAAAACTGTATACCCTTTTATAATCCGTTACTTTTACTATCTCATCCTTTGTAACGCCCCATAGCGTACCTTCATCAGGGTTAAAAACATTATTACCCTGCCAGTATGCAGCCCCCGATACCCTTAAGGGTATCAGTATTGCTGCAATAATACATAAAATTAACTTTCTGATATTATTACTTTTCATAAGAACCTAACTTTACTTCAAAAACAACGGTTGCCAGATAGTCTCCTGCCTTAGTATCCTTGTCTATATTAAGGGGACTAAGTGTAACCTTACCGTCAAGATTCACAGTTCCGGACTTGTCCACAAATCTGCCGACTCTGTAATTATTGTCGGAAAGACTTGTTTCATTTACCTTTACACTTGTTTCAAGAACCGAAACATTCTGTGTGTCTCCCTGCCTTAGCAGTTTTATTTTACTTTGCTCGTCGCATCCTTCTTTTATAAAAACCTGTATCTCTTCATCAGGCCTTAAGTTAATATTACCTGCTGTAATCTCAAACTCCGTTTCAGATGTTCCTGCCCATATAACCGTTGGTATTGTTATGGTAAATGCAGTATTGTCCACAGTATACCTTACAGGAACGCTTACGCTTCCTCCATTGGTACTAATTTCTGCTGCCCTTACCTGCTCACTCATCGTAAATATAAATACTGCCGACAGCAGAATCATTATTATTTTTTTGCCCATTTTTTTCCTCCTAATTTCTTGTTATATTAATATTTTGTCTGACGGAGTTAAGCTCCTTTGCTTCCTCCGTATATCCTGTAGTTATTATCTCCACGCTGTATATACCCTTAACAAGTCTGTTAAAAATATCAGCCTCCACTACATCTCCCGGATGCAGATACCCGGATTCATAAAGACATATACCATCAGAAATAATCGTATATTTAAGCATACAGTAATTTGATGACGGATTATATAAAATAATATTCTTGTACTCATCCGTAAGGGTAATATCAGAAAAACCCGGTACGTCCATTGTGTCAGGAATAAAATCTCCTCTGTTGTCTACAGAAGGCAGCACATCAATTGTAGCAGGAACTATTTTCTCTGCATCTTTTTCCTCTGCATGTCCCGTTATCCTCCATATTCCAAACAACAGTGCTACAAGAGCAAATAAAATCAACAGAATAATCCATCTGAACCTGATAACGGCGGCATATTTATTATTATCTAAAATTCGTCCACCCGTTATTTTGGAAAATCTGACGGCTGCCTTATGACCGGCGTCCTTATAACCCTTGCACTTATGTACTTTCTTAAACCTTACAAAGCCTGTTACAAGTTCGTCTCCACCGGTACGGACAATTTCCTCCAGCGCATCTACAGAAATATCATTGGTCTCAGCCAATATATGACACCTCTTTCTATTAAGTTATAAATGTGAATTTAATCCGAAATGTATCGATACTAAAGACTAATTAAGTCCTGCGGGATTCCGCGTTTCCGAATGTAAGACATATTAAACGCCAAAAGAATCCTTATGTCAACCCTTTTGGCGTAATTTATTTTTTATTAAAAATCTTAATAAAAATTTTATTTATTTCATTGTCAGATTGTAGATATCTCTTTTTGACACCCCTCTGTCCTTTGCAACCATTTTCATTGCTTCTTTATTATCAATACCCTGTTTTCTATAATAATCAAGGTGTTCTTCAACTGTCATTTTTTCCCATTCAGCCTGTTTTTCTTTTTTAATTACTTCTCTGTCCAGTCCCTCTATTACAAGTACATATTCACCTTTTGGTTCATTTACCGTGTAATAATCCACCGCTTCAGAAATAACCGTCCTGAATACCGTCTCATGTTTTTTGGTTAATTCTTTACATACGGCAATTTTTCTGTCCTGTCCCAGGATATTCATAAGTTCTGTTAATGTTTTAACAAGCCTGTGTGGTGCTTCATAAATTATCATGGTTCTTGTTTCTGCTGCCAGCTCATTAAGAACTTCATTTCTCTCTTTTTTATCTGAAGGCAGAAAAGCTTCAAAACAAAACCTTCTTGTAGAAAGTCCCGATATAATAAGTGCATTTATACATGCTGCAGGCCCCGGCACCGATATAACCTCGATATCTGCTTCTACACATTGTTTTACAAGTTCCTCTCCGGGATCAGAAATCCCCGGTGTACCGGCATCGGTAATAAGTGCAACCGTTTCACCTTTTAACATCCTGTCAACAAGTGCTCTGGCTTTGTCATATTTATTAAATTCATGATAGCTGGTCATCGGCGTATCAATCTGAAAATGATTAATTAACTTAATGCTGTTTCTCGTATCTTCGGCAGCAATTACGTCGGCTTCCTTCATTAACCTTATTGCCCTGACAGGCATATCTTCAAGATTGCCTATCGGTGTCGCACACAAATATAATTTTCCTTTTTGGAATTCATCCATATCTTTTTCCTCTGATAATCTGACTACCCGGTATATAATGATGCTATTTCATCAGTATATTTTCCGGCACTTTCATATACAATAACAGGCGGCTCGACCTTTATCATAGGTCTGCCTCCTCTGACGCCCTCAATAAGTACAAGATTAGCTTCTTTTTCAATAAACGGATGCACAAATCTTACTCTTTTTGGCTGTAATTTATATTTTTCCATTATCCCAATTATTTCAGTCAGTCGCTGTGGTCTGTGTACCATACTAAATCTTCCGCCGGGTTTTAGTACTTTAGCCCCCTCTCTTACTACATCTTCCAACGTACATAAGATTTCATGTCTGGCGATTGCCTTATGGCTGTCAGGATTTTTAAGTCCATGATTCTCATTCATATATGGCGGATTGCAGGTCACAACGTCAAAAGAAGCTCCACCAAAAATACCTGAAGCTTCTTTTACATCTCCTTTAACAATATCAACAAATTCGCCGATACCGTTATATTCAACACTTCTTTTTGCCATATCAACATTAATATCCTGAATTTCAAGGCCTGAAAACCGGCTTCCTTTGGTCCTTCCCTTTAAAAGAATTGGAATAACTCCGTTTCCCGTACATAAATCAAGAACTTTATCTCCTTCATTTACTTTTGTAAATGAACATAAAAGCACAGCGTCTATACCAAAACAAAATATTTTTGTATTCTGAATCAGTTTATATCCGTTTCTTTGAAGGTCATCAAGTCTTTCATCTTCTTTTAAATTAATTGTCATCTAACTTAGATTTTCCTTCCCTACGTTCAAGTTCCTCAAGTTCTCTGATTTCTTTATCTGATAACTCATCATTTATGTTGTTGCGTCTTCTTTTTGGTTTAAATTTTATCTCTGAAACTTTATACTCTTTGATATCTTTTTCATCATTTTCAAGTGATATTTTAACTTTAACCAGCTGTCTTAATACATTGATATTGGTGACCTCTCCGGTAAATCCGTCAACTGTGGTTACCTTATCTCCCATCTGTGGAAGTCTGGTGTTAAGATATTCGTATGTCTCTTCTTCATTTTTCAGACAGCACATAAGTCTGCCACATACACCTGATATTTTGCTGGGATTTAATGACAAATTCTGTTCTTTTGCCATTTTTATCGAAACCGGTGCAAATTCTGACAAATATGAATGACAACACAATGCTCTTCCGCATATTCCAAGACCACCGAGAATCTTTGTCTCATCTCTTACTCCGATTTGCCTGAGTTCAATTCTTGTTTTAAAAACAGATGCAAGGTCTTTTACAAGCTCCCTGAAATCAATTCTTCCATCCGCAGTAAAATAAAAAAGCACTTTATTATTATCAAAAGTATACTCGGCATCTATTAATTTCATGCCAAGTCCATGTTTTCTTATTTTTTCATGGCATATCTTATATGCTTCTTTCTCTTTGACGCGGTTCTCCTGTTCTTTCTTATCGTCTTCCTTTGTTGCAACGCGGATAACCGGTTTCAATGGTAATACGACTTTATCTTCTTCAACTTCTTTGAGCCCCATTACAACGTTGCCGTACTCAACACCTCTCGCTGTCTCAACGATAACATGGTCACCTCTTTTTATGTCCATATCAAGAGGGTCAAAGTAATATACTTTTCCTGCCTGTCGGAATCTGACACCAATAACTTTTATCATTCTAGTTCTCCTTAATATTCAATAACATAAGCTCAATCGCCAAATCAAAGTTAACATTTGCTTTGATACGGGATTTTGCAATTTCACATCCGTTTATGATATTTTCAAGTCCTTCATACGAACTTTTACTCGCTGATTTACGGATATAATTGATTTCATCCTTAAAAATCAGATTATTAGGATCCTTTGTTACTTTAAAAAGAATTACATCCCTGTACCACATCTCAAGTATATCTATAAAATCATTAATATTAACTTTATTCTGCGATATCATTTTGACTTCTTCAATCAGGTCATATATCTCATAAGAATATATATTTTTTACAAGCCGTACCGCTGCTTCTTTTACTCCGTTAAAATCTTCCGATTCAAAAAGCCTTATTGCTTTTCCTAATATTCCCTGTGCAAATGAGGAACATACTTTTGCCTCATAATCAGCTATTTTATAAGTCTTAATAAGATAATCTGTTATCACATCATCTCTCAACGGTTTCAAATTAAAAACTATACATCTTGATAAAATTGTCTGTAAAAAAATATCAGCATTATTAGTCAGAAAAATGATAACACTGTATTCCGGTGGTTCTTCTATTGTCTTTAGTAATGCATTCTGCGCCTGAACCGTCAATTTCTCTGCCTCATCAATTATGTAAACTTTATACAAACCGTTGTATGGCTTTATCTTTATGTCCTGAACAAGGGATTCCCTAATATCATCAACACTTATAATATTTTCTTTGCTATGTCTTATATATATTAAATCAGGATTACTTCCCGATTCTGTTTGTTTGCAAAAATGACACTCTCCACATCCCTCAGGTCCCTGCTTTTCGCACAAAAGAGCCTGTGCAAAAGCTTTTGCCAACATATTCTTGCCTGAGCCATCCGGACCATTAAAAATGTACGCATGATTAATTTTAGACATACTCACTGCTGATATAAGCTGACTTATTATATTTTCGTGTCCTATTATTTTGCTGTATTCTGACATATATTAACCCTTTCTAAACTACTAAATCCAAAAGCAACCCCTTTATCTCACCAACCCTGTTAAGTATATCAAGATTGTCTTTCTCATCACTTACAAGTTCCTGTGCAAGCTCATCCAGATTCTTGTCCACAAGTCTCACTATTCCGTAAACCCTGTGTCTTCCACGTCTGTCCAGAAAATTCTCCCTAGAAAATTCATGAGATCTGTTCACCACTTCATTCATAAATTCCTTAACCAGTCCCCTGTATCTCTTCATATCGGAAATATCCATATGCTTTGATATTCGTTCACCCTGCTTGTCTATCTCTTCCATAAGTGAACTTAATTTATTCTGCAGATCTTTTTCCTGAATATTGCTAACAAGCATAAACTTAAACGAGCTGTCAGAGGCTTTTGCTGTTGTGTTCTGTTCTACCTGTGTTGTAGCAGATATATCATTTACTTTTATCTCCATATTATGCCTCCTATAATAAAAATCATTATACCATAATTAGTTTATTTTATCTATATCAAGCAAAATTTCATTTACACAATCTGAAAGGCTGGCATTAACGTACCGCTTACCGACTCCTGCGTTTTTAATGCTGGTTTCTGAGAAATCTTGTTCATCTGCCAGAAACCTTCTGCACATTTCCACATAATCCGGATGATGCTGCCTGTCCTCTCTTTCTATTGCCCTGTGAATCCTTGCCTTATCATCTACCTCAATATATATCGGTATAACCATATCACTTCCATAGTATGCAAGATAAATTTCATATGCCTGAAGTGTTGCAATAATTACATATTTGTCATCTGAATTTCTATCAATCTGTCCGTCATCCAGAGTATAGTAACGCCATAGTCCCTGTATGGTGTTGTAGCTTCTCATTTCTATTATTTTATTTTCCGCCTGATAAGCTTCCACATCTTTATCCGAGGTAAAAAAATATTCTTTTCCATCAGTCTCGCCTTCCCGCATAGGACGGGTGGTATACATCACAATAGGTTTCAGACTTCCACTTTTTAAAAGTTCTTTGTAAACAGTATCTTTTCCCGTTGAACTCTTACCCATAATAACAAACAATTTAGCCATTTTCTATCCTTCTTCTGTACATATACTAACCATTTTATGTAAATAAATGCCATACATATTAGCTCCGGATTCCACATACCGGTCAATACACTCTATTATTTTTTTATTAAAAATCTCACCCGGCGTAATAACCGGTATTCCGGGCGGGTATGCAAAAATAAAATCTCCGCTTATTTTTCCTTCTGCATCATTATATTTTATTTTTCTCTTAACAGAAGAAACAGCTTCATATAATGTAATCCCTGTCCCGGCCCTTTCAGGAACAGTAAACTCCTGCTTTTGCTTTTTATTGCATAAGGAATCAATCTCCATCAAAGCATCCGCCAGACGGTTAAATCCATCTACGGTATCACACACACTCGTCATCGCTATAACGTACTCAAGTGAAGCCATTTCCATTTCCAGCCGGTATTTATCTCTCAAAATTTCTTTTAACTGTATTCCGTTTATATCACAGTCCCATGTTGATATTACAATTTTACCCATATCTTCTGTAGGATAAAAATGAAGTTTTTCTAATTTACACTTTTCGTAAAAACTTATCAGTTTGTTCTTATATTTTAAAAATATATCATCATTCAGATAATCCATACAGTATTCCACAGATGCCATCAGAATATAAGATGGACTACTGCTTAGATATATATGGTAATATCTGTCAATTTCTTCAATATCAACAAACCCTGATTTAACGCACATTACCGCAGTCTGGGTAAATGCAGGCAATGTTTTATGGAGACTCATTATAACCATATCAGCACCCAGCCTGACCGGATTTTCAGGAAAAAAATCACTAAAGCCAAAATGTGCCCCATGGGCACAGTCAACAATTAATGGAATGTTTCTCTTGTGCACCACCTTGGAAATTTCTTCAATATCTGAAACAATACCTTCATAAGTGGGCGACGTTATTATTACCGCTTTAATTTTGCTGTTTAGTTCTAATGCTTTTTCAACATCTGAAGCATTTATTGCAAGATTTATCCCCGTATTTTTGTCTACCTGTGGATAAATATACTCCGGATTAATTCCCCTGAGTATAAGTGTGTTATATACCGATTTATGACAATTTCTCGCCACAAGCACTGTGTCATTATATCCCGCAATGGCAGAAATTGCCGTCATTATCCCTGAGGTGCTTCCATTATTCAGTATATATGATTTATCTGCAGAATATATTTTTGAAATTCTTTCAGTCAGCCTTAACAAAACATCCTCTGCCTTATGTAAATCATCAAATCCTGTTATCTCTGTTATGTCATATTTATATGGATTAAAACATACATCAATATTTCTTTTATGACCGGGCATATGAAAGGGATAAATTCCTTCCTTTTCATAATTCATTAATTTATCTATCAGTTCTCCCATCTAATCACCCATATATAAGTTCAATATGCCATTCAATTTATCCATATCCGTATTGACCATATCTTCTAAATCTCTCTTTTTTTCTTCGACAAAAAATCTGTTATATTCTCTTTGAACTGCCTGGTCATATTGAAACCTTACTTCAGAGGATGACATATCCTGACCATAAAATTCAAGCTGCCTTATTGCGTCAATATAACCTAGCTCCATCCTTTTTCTTGCACCTTTTGACGTAAAATCCAGTGTTCCATCTATAAAATTACCTATATCGTATCTCGGATTAATCAGTAAAAACTCAGCATCAGGATATTTCGTCTTATTAATCTCCGTATTCTCTGATAATCCAACTACTATAAAATGTCTTATTCCTTCTATATACAAAGGCTCAATCGGCATATTGTCCGTCAATCCACCATCCCTGCATATATTTCCGTTAATAACTATCGGTTCATAAATAATAGGCAGTGCCGAAGATGCAAGTAAAATATCTTTAATCTCATTCGCAGGCTTGTAATTTAATCTGTAATATTTCGCTGTTCCCCCGCCACTCTCCAC
>ERZ780006.200-NODE-200-length-9290-cov-3.70211_pt1 | contig 9290 bp, 9 predicted proteins | sample MGYA00511873_ERZ780006 | MGnify/ENA primary metagenome ERZ780006 (study PRJEB29588, sample SAMEA2155215) | human gut metagenome | biome: human gut; feature: human-associated habitat; material: faeces | place: Denmark | collected 2008/2010 ... | reverse complement strand
GGGTGTATGAATAGCCGCAGCGGTGTGGTCGCTGATTATTCCGTCTGTTGAAATGTCCGCTAAACAAAATGTAATCGAATGGCTACCTGCTGCGGTGGGATTTTTGCTCGGAATAGGATTTTTGCTCTTGCTTGACAGTGTAATCCCTCATTTGCATCTTAACAGTGACAAACCTGAGGGTGTAAAGTCAAGACTTTCAAAAAATACTATGCTTGTGCTTGCGGTTACATTGCATAATATTCCGGAAGGTATGGCTGTAGGCGTAACTTTGGCAGGTGCAATTACAGAAAATACGGGTATAACCGTGGCAGGTGCGATTTCACTTGCAGTCGGAATTGCAATTCAGAATTTCCCGGAGGGAGCAATAATATCTCTGCCGCTCAAAGATGGCGGCTGTTCAAAGTTAAAATCATTTTATTACGGCGTGATTTCGGGTGTGGTTGAACCGATAGGTGCAATGATTACTTTGATTTTTGCGGGAATAGTAACACAAATTCTGCCGTATCTGTTGTCTTTTGCGGCAGGTGCTATGATTTATGTTGTAACGGAAGAATTAATACCCGAATCGCAGAGCGGAAAACACTCAAATATCGGTACAATCGGAGTTGCAATTGGGTTCGTAATTATGATGATTTTAGATGTTGGTTTGGGATAACCTACAAATTTCGGTTAGGCTTTTCTTACAGTATTGACAAATTGTGACAAATGAGTATAATATAATTATCATAAATCTTAGGAGGAACAGTTATGAAGAATTTTTTAAAAAATGAAAAATTATGGTGCGTTGTTGCAGGTGCAGCAGCAGTTATTGTAGGTAAAAAAGTATTTACTTCACCAAAGACTCGCAGCGTTGCAGTAACCGGTCTTGCAAAAGGTATGAAGCTTCAGAAAGATGCTAAGGCTAAATTCCAAAGCATGAAAGACGATGCGGCAGATCTTTGCTACGATGCAAAGGCAGAAGCCGGCATTGAAGCAGAAACTGAAACAGAAGTTGAAGAATAATGAAATATTCTATTGTATATGATAAGCCGCAGCGAATCAGATTCCGCTGCGGCGCATATGCTTTTGATAAGGCGTATGAGGGTTGTATTTATAATTTTCTTATAGAGAAAAATTATGTAAAAAAGGTTGAAGTAAATTCTGAAAACGGCGGTATCCTTGTTATGTATGACAAAGGTTATCGTCAGAATGTAATTGATGTTATAGCGTCAATAGAGCGCAGTTCTCTTGTAAAAGTTGAGGCAAAGAAAACTGTCAGCGTTCAAGATATTGACAATAATTTTAAACATAATCTGATTTCTTGCGTGGCAAAAAGACTTTTGCAAAAATGGCTTTTGCCCGCACCTATCAGAATGATAGTCACAATTTACACAAGTATAAAATACATAAAAAAGGCTTTAAAGGCACTTTGGGACTGCAAACTTAATGTTGATGTGCTTGACGGTGCGTCAATTGCAACCTGCTTGTTACAGAGAAACTTTAAAACCGCAGGAACGATAATGTTCTTGCTTACCGTATCCGGTATGCTCGAGGATTATACTCATGCCCGTACAAAAGCTGTGCTTACGGACAGCCTTGCTGTTAAGGCGGACAAGGTATGGCTTGTAACCGATGATAATTCAGAAGTACTTATTCCTATGTCTGATTTGACAGAGGGTGATAACATCAGAGTACAGACAGGCAATGTTATTCCTGTTGACGGTGTTGTTGTATCGGGTGAGGCAACAGTAAACGAGTCGTCTATGACAGGTGAGCCGCTCCCTGTTGCAAAGCGTGAGGGCATAACCGTATTTGCCGGTACTGTTGTGGAAGAGGGAAACATTGTAGTTAATGTAAAGGCTCTTTCTTCAAACACAAAAATAAGTAAAATTATTGACCTTATTGATAATTCGGAAAATCTCAAGGCAGGAGTACAAAGCCGTGCCGAAACTTTGGCGGACAGAATTGTACCGTTCAGCTTTTTAGGTTTTTTGGCTACTTTGGTTCTTACAAGGAATATTACCAAAGCTGTTTCTTTGCTTATGGTTGACTATTCCTGTGCTATCAAACTTTCTACTCCGATTGCGGTTATTTCCGCAATCAAGGAGGCGTCCGACCACGATATTACCGTTAAAGGCGGTAAGTATCTTGAGGCATATGCTCACGCAGATACCATTGTATTTGATAAAACAGGTACACTGACAAATGCCGAGCCGAAGCTTGAAAAAGTAATTTCTTTCAGTGATTATTCAGAGGAAGAAATACTCAAAATTGCAGCTTGTCTTGAGGAGCATTTCCCTCACAGCGTTGCGAATGCCGTTGTAAATGCAGCGAATGAAAGAGGATTATCTCACATAGAGGAGCACTCTGATGTTCAGTATATTGTTGCACACGGAATTGCAACCACACTGCACGGCAAAAAGGCTGTAATAGGCAGTAAGCATTTTGTAGTGGAGGACGAGCAGATTTCTGTAACCGAAGAACAGCAGAAAACTATTGATGAAAAATCAGGCGCTTGCTCTGTGCTTTATCTTGCTATCGGCGGTGTGCTTGTCGGTGCGTTATGTATAAGTGACCCACCACGAGAAGAGGCTGCGAGAGCTATTCAAATGCTTAGAAATCAGGGTATTGAAAGAGTTATAATGCTTACCGGCGACAGTCAGAAAGCGGCTCAAATGACCGCAGAAATGCTTGGCATTACCGAATATAAATGTCAGGTACTTCCCGAGGATAAACATAAATATGTTGAAGAACTCAAGAAGAGCGGCAAGGGCGTAATTATGGTTGGTGACGGTATTAACGATACACCGGCGCTTGCGGCTGCAAATGTATCTGTTGCTATGCGAGATGCGTCTGATATTGCAAGAGAAACCGCAGATATTACAATCAAAAGCTCCGACCTTACCGAACTTGCGAGAATAAGAACAATAAGTCAGACATTAATGGATAGAATTAACCGCAATTACAGATTTATTGTAGGTTTTAATTCAGCACTGATGGCTTCGGGATTTTTAGGTCTTATTTCTCCGTCTATGTCTGCATTATTGCATAATTCTTCCACCATGCTTATTTGTGCCAAGAGTATGACTCCGCTCACAGAGAAAAAGCATAAAAGAAGAAAACCAAAAGAGAATAATTAACTTATAAAATTAACCGCTCTGTATTTTATGTGCAGAGCGGTTTTTATATGAAAGTTGAGTAATTATGGTTTAGCAAATTGATTTGCCAATCAATTATAAAAGTTTGGTCAACCTTTAAAACTGAATTTTTTAATTATTCCGCTTAACTTGTGCGTTAAACCATAATTTATTAAGATTATCGGCAAATTAAAGACAAAACCTTAAATATAAAATCCGATAATCAATCTGCCGCCCGAATATTCGGTATACGGCTTTATTCTATGCAGTTTGAGAATATGCTTTACTATGGAAAGTCCTATACCTGTGCCACGCACCTCTTCGTCTTTTTCCAAACGGTTATACGGTTTCCATATCTTTTTTAAATCTTTTTTAGAAATTTCATCACATTCGTTTGAAATATTGAAATTATTATTTGCAAAGGATATTTCAATATCGGAATTATCTTTTGAGTATTTAACAGCATTCTCAATCAGATTTTCAAACACAAGCTCCATAAGTTCTTTGTCTGCAAAAATTTCCTTGTCATCTGCAGTTACGATAATATTTTTACTTGAAATATTATTGTATTTCTTCGCAATATTTTCAAGTTCTGTTTTAATATTGAACGATTTTATATTAAGTTTTGCAGAGTCTGTTTCAAGTTTTGAGAAATCAAGCATTTTATGTACGAGTATATCCATTTCATTTGCTTGTTCCTGAATAACATTTATGTAATGTTGCTTTGTAAGATAGCCGCTTTCTTCCCGCAGATTTTCGGAAAAACCGTTTATTATGCATAGAGGTGTTTTAAGATTGTGGGCAACTGCGTTTGTCATTTCCATTCTGTGTTGTTCTCGGATTGCCCTGTTTTTAAAGTTTCTCCAAATAATCAGAGAAAGCAAAATGCCGATTAAAATAAAGAAAGCAAGAATAATGCTGTTGCCGATTATAAGAGTAGCCATACAGGCTTTCAGAGGTTCAAGTTTTTGATATACGGTAATCTTGCATGTTTTTTGATTATATGAGTTCATCTCATCAACAGATGAAAATCCATCTGTATAATTTGGGTTTGCTTCATAGATTTGTCTGTATATAAATGAAAAATCATCAAGTGGTATATATGCGGTGAAAATATCAGAATCTTCGGGATTATTTTTGTTGTATTCTTTTAATTCGTTTTCCTTGCCTCCGTTAAAGAAAAAATCCTTTGTAATTTCATTTTTCTTTATATCGCCTATTGAGCGAATAGGTCCGATTAATACGGTATTGGAAGCGCTATCATTAATTTTTTTGTAATTTTCTTCCGCTTGTTTTTGTAATTCTTTTATCTCGCTTATTTTGTCTGATGATAAGTCAAAATACTCAATATGTTCATCTTCGGCATACCAAACATGGTTTTCGTTTGTGCGCAGAATTTCTAATCGTATCGGTATCATCTCGTCTGTACCGACGCCATTGTAATTATCTGTTGCATATTGATTGACGGACAAAATATAATAATTACCGTTTTCGTCCGGTTCGGAATTAAGATAATCGGCAATTTTATTATACTGCTCATCGGTCATACTGTTTCGGAGAGTAAAATAATCAAGATAACCCCCCAGGCTGTAATCATTTACCATGTTATCGGTATCGGAAAAAGTATCAAAACTTGAATAATAATCGTCAAGTTCAATTGTCATTTTATTTGCACTGTCAACCGAAATATTATAGTAATCATTTTCCAATGATAGATATATGTCATTGTATGAGGAATTACCGTAATAGTAATTGTTGAGATTTGTCACAATAAATGTACTTATTTGACCGCTTTCGGTTATATCAATATATTTTGTATTGTCATAAATATAGTTAGATTGCAGTTCAGCCTGATATTGATCGATTTGTTTTGTGAAATTGTATGTCAGGTAAGAAAAAGTACCGATTGTCAGCAGGCAAATAAGCAGAATTATTAAAATTATATTTATGAGAATTTTTCTATTTTCTTTTTTCAGCTTTTTATTCATAATTATTCCTCAATTTTGTAACCTCTGCCGATTACCGTCTTAATCAGCTTTGAGTTATCTTTTAATGCTTTTCGGAGATTTTTTATATGCGTGTCAAGTACACGAATGTCAACATTAGAGTCATAGCCCCAAAGCTTGTCTATCAGTTTTGTTCTGGAGATTACAATATTTTTGTTCTCTAAAAGAAATTTAAGTATTTTGTATTCTTTATCTGTCAAATCAACTTCGTCACCGTCGGAAATTACGATTCCGTTGTTTGGATTAAGTGTAAGAGTTCCTGCCGTAAGTACAGAGGAACGCACAAGTCCCTTTGACCGCTTGATAAGAGCCTTTACCTTTTCAAAAAGAACAGGCAGGGCAAAAGGTTTTATTATGTAATCGTCACATCCGAGGGCATAGCCGTTAAGCACATCTTCTTCGTTTACCCGTGCGGTAATGAACATAATAGGCACATCGCTGTATCGTCTGACCTCTTTACAGATAGAAAATCCGTCCATTTTGGGCAGGTTTACATCGAGCAGAAGTAAATCATATGGATTTTCGTATGCCATTTGCAGTCCGATTTCTCCGTTTGCCGCAACAGAAACAGGAAAGTTTCCTTTGCCTTTGTTAGAAAAATATTCAACAACCATTTCTCTTATGTTTTTGTCATCTTCTACAAGAAGTATTTTGTACATTGCAATCACCATATATAAAGTAACTTTTTTATTTGTGTTTTGTGTGAAGAATAATATTTATTAATAATTTTATACCAAAAAAATTTTATTTGCAACAGCTTGCTAAGCAGGTGCGGTTATGCTAAAATTTGCGTATAAAGGAATGATGAAAATGAAGATAGGCGAATATAATGTTGAGGTAAGACGAAGCAAAAGAAAAAGCGCAGCAATAAAAATAACTGCGGATATGCAAATTGTTGTATTTGTACCTCTGTATGTCAGCGACAATGAAATTGAAAGACTGGTAATTTCAAAATCCAAATGTAAAGCTGATAAAAAATAAAAGCCCGACTTCGACGGTCGGACTTTTTGCTTAGTTTACGGAATTTAATTTCATATCGGAATAATTATAATTTTCAATCGGAAGTTTATCTTTTAATACATCAAGGCTTTTTAAGGATATGATTTCTTCTTTTTGCTTTTTGGTAAGATGTTTAATATGGTATTCAAGTTTAGAGGCTGTGGCTCGGTTTTCGCTTATCCACAGCGATTCGAGTTTTTTAGCTTTATGAGTGCGGGTGTATTTTGCACATTTTTCATTTTGCAAAAAATGCTCGTTCATTCTTTTTTCTATATCCAAGGCAATACCTGTATAAAGGGTATTGTCGCAACACCGCAGTATGTATGTGTAGTACATAAAATCACCTGTAAAATTATAGCATATTCGCATAGTTTTTTGCAATAAAAATCCTGACAATTCAAATGAACTGTCAGGAAAGTTTTATGCTTTTTCGGCTTTTGCATTAATCTTTTTATCATGAATTTTTCTTGCAATATAAACAAACGGGGTATCGAGCAAACTTGTGAAAATATAGATAACATAGCTTGAAATGAAAATTGAAATAAGTGTCGGAATATCGTATGTGCCCCAGAAAGCGAATGCTGTGAAAAGAGCAGTGTTAAGAATCTGACTGATAAGTGTTGAACCGTTATTTCTAAGCCACAAAAATCTGCGTTTGTTGCCAAACTTCTTTTCTGTAAAATTCCACCATTTATGGTAAAGCCAAACATCAAACATCTGGCTTACGGCATATACAACAAGAGATGCAAGAATCATTCGTGGTGTGTTTGAGAACACTGCTTTTATTGACGGCATAATTGTATCTGTTGCGCTTGGTGTATAAAGCATCCAGCTTTGCGAAAGCACAAGGAAGAATATTGAACAGAATATACCGGCATATACGGCGGTTTGTGCGGCTTTTTTGCCTTCACATTCCGACAAAATATCGGTTATCAAAAATGTTACGGCAAAAAGAACATTACCGAGTGTTTGTTCCATTCCGAATGCGTTTATCATTATTGTAACTTCAATATTTGCAAGAATAGTTGCAATTACAGATATACAATAAAGTCCTGTTTTTCCAAAAAATTTGTATCCTAAAAGTGCTGCACCGTAAATAAATACTACGGAACATATAAGTATAAGTTCGTTTGGCATATCAGTCACCCACTCCAAAATCAGTATTGTTAATTAAAATATCGGCTCTGTCGTTATCCTTATATATAGGATAAATTTCTTTTATAAAAGCCTTTATAAGTTCTTTATCGGGTTTTACGCTTGTGGAATTTTCGCACATTATATTAATGCAAATTCGTTCAAAATATTTGAGTCCAAGTTCAATATCGTTTTTTATGGACTCAACGGTCTGACCTTTAATTCCAAAAAGGAAATTAGCTTCATCAAAATTTTCAGAGATTTTTTCGGGATTTTTTTCTTTGATTCCCTTTTTAAGCACATTCTCTCTGAAATCATAATCAAAGGTTTCAAGACCGAGTTTCATTTTAAGCGTAAAGTCGGAAAACTCTTTTCTCAAATCAGCAATTCTGTTGTTGTAAAGATAGTGCGACTCAAAATGAATTGTGTGGATATTCTTTTGTTTGCAAACCTTTTTTATAAGCTCGACGGTATTTTTGTCAAGTTCAAACACCGACCCCGAGTTTATTACTTCAAGGTTTTGAAAGATGCCTGTTACATTTTCAAGCACCTTGCTGTTCAGCCTGAAATTTTCTTCTTCATTTTTACAGCTGTCACTGTAATAGTCGCAGAATGTGCATTTGGTATAAACACACCCACTGCCACGCAGAAGGACAATTTCACGACTGTTTTTTTCGTGAATTATACTGTACCTTTCCATAAATTTGGCATAAAAAAACACCCACAGGGGGTGTACGGACACAGTAAGTCCTATGCCTTTCCTCCTTAGTTTTGATTGAGCAAGCCCCTTTTGGTTAATTGCTCGAGCAGGATGGTTACGAACTGCTTGACTAATATGTTATCACAATAGAGGCTTTTTGTCAAATTATCAAGAAAAATATATTTAATAGCAATTCTACTTGAATTTATAAGCAAAATTGTATATAATTTATATGGCAAATGATAATATGATATGGCAAATGATAATATGAAATTGTCGTTTGTTGATAAATATTTTATGAAGTTTTGAAAGGTGAAAAAATGAGAGGATTTAGTTTTTATGGAGATACTACTGACAGATTTCCGTTTAGCGGAAAGGAAATGCAGCAGTATCAGGAGCGTGTAAAGCGTATTCGCAGTAATCACAGACTTACGGTGCTTTCTTTTGTACTGTTGGTACTTGCAATAGTCGAAACTATGTTTTTTGTTACGGTTCAGTTAATGCTTAAAAGTTCGGAGTATGTCGGTTTGCTCGTCGTAATTCTTGAGGCTCTTACATTAATAATTGTTGCCGCCACAGTACATGGATACAGAAAAATGTCAATTGACTTGCGTTCGGTTGATTTAGCGGTTCTGATAATAGCGGAATTGCTGTTTGGTTTTTCCGAATTTATGATGTATGTATACAAACAGCCGTTTTATATGTATGTCATTGCAGGCATATCATTTGTACTGATTTTGTATATTCTGCTTTTTGTTAAGGCAAAAATAAAAGAAAGAGTTACTTTTGCCGCTCTGCCGCTTGTAATGCTTGTTGCGGCAGGTTTTTTGAGTATAAATACATCAATATTTACGGTAAGATATGTCTATCTTTCTTCCGATGGTTATTATAATGATGTGAGCAATAATGATATGGCTCATTTTTACTACACAGAGTCTGTTAATGTAACAAACTTTTCAAAGCTCCCGTCATACGGCACAAAAGGAATATACAGTATGAGCGAGTATGAAAATTTTTGCAACTCTTACAAAGGTTCGGTAAATATGAGTGAATTGCTTAATTTCAGCCGCAACTACAGTGACGGATTTTTTAACAGCAATTGCCTTTATGTTGCTCCTGTTGAGCTTGAATCGTCGGCAGACAGAGTCAGCTTTAGGGGACTTAGCTATGCAATCAGTTCTCAAGTTCCGTGTGTTCAATATCAGAAATCAAAGGACAGCAATCAATCAAAGGGCGTTTGTCTTATGCTTATTGAAGTACCTCTAAAAGATGACGAAAAAATCAATAACATAGTAGAACTTAAAACCGATAGCGTGATTATGGCTCCGATATTTT
>ERZ780006.196-NODE-196-length-9419-cov-3.83896_pt1 | contig 9419 bp, 5 predicted proteins | sample MGYA00511873_ERZ780006 | MGnify/ENA primary metagenome ERZ780006 (study PRJEB29588, sample SAMEA2155215) | human gut metagenome | biome: human gut; feature: human-associated habitat; material: faeces | place: Denmark | collected 2008/2010 ... | reverse complement strand
CTGTTTTTGGTGTTGGCTATTTTAATGGCTTGCCAATATCCTTCACCTGTTACTTCGAGTGAGGATATGCCGCAAAAGACAAGGGATTCTGTCAATTATTTGATGGAACGGCATTATACATTAAACAGTAATTTTGAGGTTACTTCAGATTCGCTTATGTTACAGCAACTGCCATTGGTTGATGTGCTTCCTGTTTTTAAAGGAGAACGGCTGGTGGTAGCGGAGTTTATGATACAAGCTGCTGATAGTGTGGATTCTGTATGGGTAAAGGTAGCACGGGACCAGGAAACAATGGGATGGATACATGAAAAGGAATTGTTGGAGAAAGTAGTTCCTGTGGATTCAGTGTCACAGTTTATTCATTTTTTCAGTAATTCTCATACCATCGCTTTCTTTGTCATATTAGGCTTTTTCGGTATTTGGTATATTCATAGGGCTATTCGTCGCCAGAAGCTGCAATTAATCTGGTTGAATGATATTGATAGCGTTTTTCCTACAGTTCTTTCTTGGTTGGTAGCTACAGCAGCTACGCTTTATGCCAGTATTCAGCATTTTGTTCCGGGAACTTGGGAGCAGTTTTATTATAATCCTTCTTTGAATCCTTTTAGCTTACCTTTTATTCTTTCTCTTTTCATGTTTAATATTTGGGGGATTATTCTTGTGGGGTTGGCTACTTTGGATGATTTGTTTCATCAGACACATATTGAAGCTGCATGTTTTTATTTGTTGGGATTGATGTCCTGCTGTATCTTTTTATATTTGTTTTTTACATTTACTACGTATTACTATTTGGGTTATCCATGTTTATTGGTATATGCTGTATGGTCATTTAATCGTATAAAGCATGCTTCCCGGTATAAATTCAGTTGTGGAAATTGTGGGGCGAAGATAAAGAATAAAGGAGTGTGTCCTCATTGCGGCGCTGTCAATGAATAATTTTATTGTTTGTTTCTTTTAACAAAGGCTCAAGCAGTTTTCTATTGTAAACAGCATTTTCTCTATGTACATACACTAAAACAAATAGGTTTGTTCTAGAAGCTATGGGTATCATTTACAGCAATAATAAAGTTCTTGCTTTTCTTGGTGTGACAGAATAAAAAATAAATTTGATTTGGTAAATGTGGAAACAGAAAGGGAGTTCGTGATGAACCCCCTTTCTGTTTTTGCAAGAATGGTTAGAAGTGATAACGTATATCCACTCCCAGTTGTAAAGGCCTGCTTTTTTGTTCGAATCCTCTATGCATGGTTTCAAAATAGAAGGTTGTATAATCCTTGTTGGTTAAATTACGTCCCCATACATCTATCTGTAAAGCTTTTGTCTGCAAAGAAATGCGCCCGTTCAGTGTTCCGTAAAAACTTTGTGAGACATTGTTTTTTTCAGTCCAATAAATTTTTCCTGCTCCGGTATAGCTCATGCCTAAAGTCAGGCTTTGCATCCAATTGCTTTTATCGAAAAAGAAACTATAATTTGCGCCTGCATTCATGGTATGGCGGGGAACAAATGGTACATAATTGCCGCTATAATCAATTTGCTCTTCTGATGATGTAGTACCTCCGTCATATTTTTTGAATGTGGAATGAGTATATCCATAACTTACATTCATATTCAGGTTTTTGTTGATGGATGCCAGAAAGCTGGCCTCTACTCCATAACTTTCGCTACTACCGGCATTGACCATCATTCGTCCCAAGCCACTATTGACAAATTTGGCGATTTGTTGGTCGTGGGTATCCATGTAGAATGCGGCAAGGTCGGTCTTCAGTTTGCCGTTGAACAAACTGAGATGTGATCCCACTTCGTAATTCCAGCTGTACTCGGGCTTGTAGACAGTTGTTTCTTGTACGTTCAATTCTTTTCCGTAGTTGGGCATGTGTTGCTTGATCATTCCTTCTATCATACCTGCCATAGATTCTGGTGCCTTGTCTAGTATGGCTTCAATCATTTTTTGTTGCATGTCACTTTGTATCAGTTCTGAAAACATCTGTACGTTATAACCTCCGGAACGATATCCTCTGGTTATGCTTACATACATATTGTTTGCAGGGCTGAAATCGTATTTAAAAGCTAGCTTGGGAAGTAGCTGTACATAGTCGTTTTTTTCTTTTCCTTCCAATAGCGGTGCGGCATTCAAATTCCTGAATGGAATATTAAGGGGAGGCATTGCCATTTTAAGAAAGAAATCGAAATCAATATTACTATCCGAGAAATAATTCATAGACATTTTTTCATATTCCAAGCGCAAACCTGCTGTTACTGAAAGGCCTTTCACAAACAGGTCGTTGAATGTAGATTGGTGGTACAGTGCGGTGCTGAATACCGGTGTGTCAAAACTTCCACTTACGCGGATACGGTTGTTCAAAACGTCCAGACTCATTTCAGGGGTACGGCGGGGATCGTCTAAATGAATTTTCTTGAAAGTATTGTTGATGTTTCCTTCGATCATATCGGTCACTCCGTCCTCCATGAAGTTTACCGGACCGGTGGTATGTAGCCATTGATAAAAACCACTAACCCCTGTAACCCATTGCCAGCGCTTGTTGTTTTTGCTTTTAAAAGTAATCTCTTCACTGATGGTATTCAGACGCTGCTTCTGCTCAATGGTATAAATGCTGACAGGCAGGAAATCCTGGTCCATAAACATACGGTCGTTTAAATTCTGGAATCCTGTAACAGCGCTTAAGATAAACTTTTGCGCCTGGTATTCAATATTCAAACCGGTATTGAACAGTCCACGGCGATAAGTACAATCCTGATCGTATGAAATCTTCCCTATGTAGTTTTTATATTTTTCATTCTCTTTGTCGTATCCGTCTATAGCTCCTGTATAGTAATAAGGGTATCCCCCTTCGTCATTATAATCATAGCCTATGGTGAAGTCTAGTTTTAAGTTTTCTGAAGGCAGCCAGATAGCATGTATTCGTCCGCCTCCCGCTTCCATATTATCTACTTTTTTCCCATTGAGCGAATTGCGGAAGAATCCGTCTGATCCCTCATAATAACCACCGGCGGAGAAAGCGAAACAGTCACTCCAACGGTGGTAATGGGTTAATGAAGCACTGCGGTAGTTACTTTTTGTTCCATAACTCAGTTTTACGTCTGTTCCCTGATAGGAGAATGGAGAGCGGGTATGTACCTTGATTAGTCCCCCCATGGTATTGCGTCCGTACAAGGTTCCTTGTGGACCGCGAAGAATATCAATACGTTCTATATCATAAAAATTGAAATCAAATGCAGATTTGTCAATGTAAGGGATATTGTCCACATACAAACCTACCGCAGGAGTATTGATACGCGATCCGATTCCCCGGATGTAAATGGCTGAGGTGAGTCTTGAACCATAGTCGGGCATAAAGAAATTGGGTACCAGTGAACTCACGTTCTTTAAAGTTGTGATTTGGTTTGCTTGCATATCTTTTTGGGAGAGTAAAGATACGGCTGTAGGAAGTTCCCTTAATTTTCCGGTTTCTTTAGGTGAAGCGATAACTACCACCTCTTCTATATCAATGACTTTTGTAGTGTCCTTAGGCAGCGTGTTGATATCTTCAGCAAAAGTTGTTGCAGCCAGCAGGCAGGATGTAATGAATAAAATGTTTTTTCTCATATTTATTGTTTGGTTTTATTTGATACATCACGGATAACCAGAGTTGCTACAAGTTTCTACCAGGCGGAAAATTTATATATTCCACTCTGTATAATCCATGATGGAGAATGATTCCGGCTGCAAAGTAACGGTAAACCTGATATGTGTGCAATCCTAATAAATGAGGATTTTATATTCTGTCTGCTTCAATGTAGCCATTCATCACAGCATAAACGGTAAGACCGGAAACAGACTTGATGCCCAGTTTTTCAGTAATGTTCTTGCGGTGGGAGATAACGGTGGTCAGGCTGATATTAAGTTTGTCGGCTATCTCTTTGTTGATAAGTCCTTTGGTGATAAGTATCAATACTTCTATTTCCCGGACAGACAATTCATGTTCCGTTTTTTCTATGTGCATTGCTTTATCTGCTGCTTGTTTTCTTGCCTGATGTCCATATTGGCGCAATTGATGGATGTCTTTTATCAAAGAACCTTCATCTTGGTAGATATTCAGTTTGGGAACACCGGATAATTGAGGCTGGTTGTCACCTCCTGCTAATACAATTGTTTTTGGTTTACGAAGTAAAAAGAAGGAAGTATGTTCAAAATAGATTTGGGCAGAGATAAAATAATGGGCATACATGTCCGGTGTGTCATCCGTCAGCTCACCAAAGGAATGGAATACACGGATAGTAGCCATTGGAATGATATCTTCCAAAATGTTTTTTAACCCCAGGCAAGTGAGGGTATTTGGGTCTACTATGGCTATTTCGGGATGATGCATGATGTTTTCTTTGGTGCAAAGATACATATCTTTTATAAAAAACAGATTCATAAAGACAAAGAAATCTTCTTTTAGGCAACATCACCAATCATTTATTTGTAGGGGCGCATTTGAATGCGCCCGCATATGTGCTGTAAATCATTTTCGGATAGGTTCAATCTGTCATTACTCCTAAATAAGTGGCTGCTGCTTCAGCACATTTTTCTCCATCGATACCTGCTGAAACAATTCCTCCGGCGTAACCTGCTCCTTCTCCACAAGGAAATAACCCATTGACAGTGACATGTTGCAGTGTCTCATTATCTCGCAGGATCCGTACCGGAGCCGACGTGCGTGTTTCTACACCAATCATCACTGCTTCATTGGTCAGGAAGCCATGGCTGCTCTTTCCGAATTGTTGGAAACCTTTGCTCAAACGGTCGGTAATGAATGCAGGCATCCAAAAATGCAGGGGAGAGGAAACTAATCCCGGACTATACGAACTGTCGGGTAAATCATAGCTTAGTTTTTTGCGGGTGAAGTCCACCATTCGTTGTGAAGGTGCGGTTTGGCGCATATTGCCTTGCTGCCAGCAGGAGGCCTCCAATGCTTCTTGGAAATACATCATGGTTAATGGACAATGGTCGGTAGTCCATTGACCATGATTTTTATTAGTGGCTTTTAATTCTTCACTTTTCGTTTTTAATTCTTCTGTAAAAAGATTATTTTCCGCCAGATCTTCCGGCCTGATTTCTACTAACATTCCGGAATTGCTCCATTTGGAGCCGCGGTTGCTGGGACTCATGCCGTTTACTACAATCTGATGCGGACCGCTTGCGGCAGGAACAACAAATCCTCCCGGACACATACAAAAACTATAGACACCACGTCCTTCTACTTGTGTCACAAAGCTATATGCAGCGGCAGGCAGATACTTTCCACGTCCGTTTTTATTATGATATTGTATTTGGTCAATCAGCATGGACGGGTGTTCCAAACGTACTCCTACTGCAATTCCTTTGGTTTCCATCTCTATACCATTGTCATACAACCACCGATACACATCCCGTGCGGAATGTCCGGTAGCCAGAATAACAGGTCCTTTGAAAGTCTTTCCGGTATTTGTTTCTATACCTGTGATTTTGTTTTTTTCTATAATAAGGGAATCCATTCGTGTTTCGAAATGCACTTCACCACCACATTCTATGATGGTATTCCGCATATTTTCAATCACACGCGGCAACTTGTCTGTACCGATGTGGGGATGGGCATCTGCCAGGATGGAGGTACTGGCGCCATGTTGGCAGAATACATTCAGAATTTTGTTCACATTCCCTCGCTTTTTGCTTCGGGTATAGAGTTTGCCGTCTGAGTAGGCTCCTGCTCCTCCTTCTCCGAAACTGTAGTTGCTTTCAGGGGCAACTTTGTGCTCACGGCTGATACGGGCGATATCTATTTTTCTATCGCGTACATTCTTACCTCGTTCCACTACGACAGGCCGGAGTCCTAACTCTATTAATCGCAAGGCAGCAAAAAGTCCGCCCGGTCCTGCTCCCACGACAATGACTTGTGGTTTCCCATCTACCTTATTATATATAGTACGGGTGAACTCCTCATCTTGTGGCATTTCATTAATATATAGGCGTACTTTCAAATTTACATAGATGGTGCGTTGACGTGCGTCTATGCTCCTTTTTAAGATGCGAAGGGCATGGATGGTACGTATATCCAATCCCTTGTCATGTCCGATGAACTGTTTCAGTGACTGTTCGTTGGCTGCTTGTTCAGGCAAGACTCTTATTTGAAATTCCTGTATCATGGTTCTTATTTGGATTGTTCGCCTTCCGGCATTAATTTTTTACGGTAATAAGAATTGGCGGTATATAGTGCGGCGGCAGGGTTGTGTCCTGTCACACGGTCTTTGGTCACTAAAGTTGTAGTATAGGCATTAGAGTACTTGTAGAATAAACTGTCATGTCCCACACATAGTCCGATAACCACGTTCAACTCTGTATGTGCTTGGTTGAGAAGGCGTGCTTGTAGGATAGGGTTACACATTGCCGCACCGATTTTTTCACATTCTTTGGGGATTCCGATAGAGGATTTGGCTATTCCGGCTACTTTGCAGATTACTGAATATACCTCAAAGCCGTTAGCACGGAGGATGCGGGCAAAAATACGGGCTTCATTCACCAGTCCGATACAATAGGCAATTCCTAGTTTTTTATATCCCATCTTGCGTGCGAAAGTCATGATTTCTTCCACACGGGTTAATCGGCAGTAACCTTCATATTCCACTTCGGCACTGGCTGCCATTATCTTGTTGTTGTCGTTATATTGTTTCAACGCCCATTCCAAATCTTCTTGTTCCAAATGGGTAGTCAGACAAAATTCAGGGTAAGTGCGCTCTTTGAACTTGCAGTTCTGTGTGCCGCAGTCTATGCAGGTCGGGGGGTATGATTGTTCTTTTGTCATTTTATATCATTATTCAAATTAAGTTTTCTCTTATTTATCTCATCCAAACAAAGCCCGGAACGCTTCTTCTACCTTCCTTACCGGAATGATTTCTATCTTTAATTTTGATGTATCCATTCCTTGCAAATTATGTTTCGGTATAAGAATTTGTTTGAAACCTAATTTCTCTGCTTCTCCGATGCGTTGCTCAATACGGTTTACAGGTCGGATCTCACCACTCAGTCCTACTTCACCCGCCATGCAGGTGTCACGTTCTATTTCCGTATCCATATTGCTGGATAGAATGGCACTGATGACAGACAGGTCGATGGCCGGATCATTCACTTTCAATCCACCTGCGATATTCAAAAAGACATCTTTTTGTGCCAGTTTGAATCCTACCCGTTTTTCAAGTACTGCCAGAAGCATGTTCATACGTCGTAAATCAAATCCGGTGGCAGAACGTTGCGGATTCCCATATACTGCCGAACTGACTAAAGCCTGTGTTTCAATCAAGAAAGGGCGGACTCCTTCTATGGCAGAGGCGATAGCAACCCCGCTCATCCCGTCATGGTCTTGGCTAAGCAACAGTTCGGACGGGTTGCTCACTTGGCGCAAACCGTTTTGGCGCATTTCATAAATGCCCAGTTCGGCGGTGCTTCCGAAACGGTTCTTGATGCTGCGGAGAATGCGGTACATATAATGTTGGTCACCTTCAAATTGCAATACGGTGTCTACAATATGTTCCAGTACCTTGGGGCCGGCAATGCTTCCTTCTTTATTGATATGGCCGATCAGAATGACCGGCGTATTTGTTTCTTTGGCAAATTTTAAAATAGAAGCGGAACATTCACGTACCTGTACCAAACTGCCGGGAGAAGAGTCTATCGTTTCGGTTGAGATGGTTTGAATAGAGTCGATGATCACTAAATCGGGTCGTGTATTCTTGATATGGACGTAAATCTGCTCCAACGAAGTTTCACAGACTATCAGGCAGTCGGAAGAATTATGCGGGATACGGTCTGCACGCAGTTTTAATTGCCGGGCACTCTCTTCTCCCGATATATACAATACTTTTTTGTCAGGCAGATGAAGTACGGTTTGCAGCACCAAAGTGGATTTGCCTATCCCCGGTTCACCGCCCAGTAGAACGAGTGATCCCGGTACTAAACCGCCTCCCAATACCCGGTTCAGTTCTTCGTCGTGCATATCAATTCGAGGTTCGTCCCCTCCGGTAATGTCATTCAGTGTGACAGGCTTGCTTTTTACGGATTCCAGGCCGGATACCGGTCTTTTGTTTGCAGGTTCCTTGCGTATAATTTCTTCTACGTATGTGTTCCATGCACCGCAAGACGGACATTTCCCTACCCATTTGGGTGAATCCTGCCCACAGTTGGTGCATACATATACAGTCTTTTCCTTTGCCATATTCTTACGGGATAATTAAAACAGCGCAACTTGAGGCTGAATTTGTACAAAGGTAAGGAAATAGTTCTGCATATCAACATGGGCAGGATAAAAAAGTTTTGTCTTATTTCTGCTTTAATAAAAAGCATTCTTATATTTTATCGCAAAAAAATGGGAAATTGTGATAGATTGTAGGAAATTGTTTTTATATTTGCATCGTTCAAATAAAAAACAGAAGAAGAACAATAATAAAATGACGATATACTATCTCCATACAACCACCACATTAGGGATGGGGCACATGACAACTACAATGTCCACATCCACAACAATGACCCCTCGGGGTTAAGGATAGTATATGTGTTTCTACGTGATACACGCTTACGGACGTAAGCAAAACAAGCTTTTAATTTTATTTTTTTAGTGTAAACAGATACAGTTTCTTTTCGTTGTCATGCTGGGTGAAACAAAAGTAGATTCTTTACCGGACTTGAAATGGCTCGGAGGACAGAATGGCAAAAGAAGCTGGAATAAAAATAGATAATTGCATGAAAGTTATGAAATTCGGCGGGACATCCGTAGGTTCCGTGAACAGCATTTTAAGCGTCAAACAGATAGTAGAGGCAGTTGAAGAGCCCGTAATTGTAGTTGTGTCGGCATTGGGCGGTATAACTGACAAGTTAATCAATACTTCGCAGATGGCTGCCAATGGGGATTCCGCATACGAGAAAGAATACCGTGAAATTGTGAATCGTCACATTGAAATGGTATATACCGTAATTCCGGCAGGTAATGAGCGTACTGTTTTATTGGATAAGGTCAATGAATTGTTGAGTGAACTGAAGGATATTTTTCAGGGAATTTATCTGATAAAGGACTTGTCGTCTAAAACGTCGGCTACTATTGTAAGTTATGGTGAGCGCTTGTCGTCTATTATTGTAGCTTCGTTGATAAAGGGGGCTGTATGGTATGACTCCCGCAACTTCATTAAGACTGAAAAAAAACATGCCAAACATATTCTGGATTCCGAACTGACCACTCGCTTGGTTAAAGAAACTTTCCAGAAATTACCGGAAGTGGCATTGGTTCCCGGATTTATCTCTACTGATAAGAACAGTGGTGAAGTGACCAATTTGGGACGTGGCGGTTCAGATTATACCGCTTCTGTCATAGCTGCGGCACTGAATGCGGATAGCTTGGAAATATGGACGGAT
>ERZ780006.167-NODE-167-length-9966-cov-6.84371_pt1 | contig 9966 bp, 9 predicted proteins | sample MGYA00511873_ERZ780006 | MGnify/ENA primary metagenome ERZ780006 (study PRJEB29588, sample SAMEA2155215) | human gut metagenome | biome: human gut; feature: human-associated habitat; material: faeces | place: Denmark | collected 2008/2010 ... | reverse complement strand
CGGTACGTACGGTGCTGTGAGAGGACGGCGGTTAGTCACCGCCTCCTACTCGATTGTATAATTTTTTGAGAGGTGTATAATAGAAGAATAGTATATAAGTATCATTATTCATGTGGAGGAAATATCATGAAATTAGACATGTCAAAGTGGAAAGCACTTAGCATCAAAAATCGTTTAAAGAAAGGCTTCAGACTGACTACATTTGTAGCATCGGCATCGGGGGTTATCGCGGGTATTCTTATGATTCTTGTATCAATGAGATATTCCAGCGCACTAACCTTTTACGGATTTTCACAGGGAGATATAGGAAAGGTTATGGAAACCTTCTCAGAGACACGAAGCGCTACACGAGCTCTTATCGGTTATACAGCTTCTGACACATTAAGTAAGATGTCTGATACACATGATTCTAAAAAGGAATCATTTCAAAAATACTGGAAAGAGCTGCAAAGCTCTATAAAGACAGATGAGGAGCAGGCTATATATGATGATATAAACAGTAAGCTCGACTCATACTGGAGTCTCGATGATGAAATCGGACAGTTAGGTAGGAATGCTACAGATCCTGAGACACAGAAGGAGGCCGAGGAGAGAGCAGTAGCAGAGCTTGCACCTGCATATGATGATATATATCAGCAGCTTGTTGCCCTTATGGATACAAAGGTAACAGATGGAGATAATTTAAGCAAGAGATTATCATTAGTATCATATGCCGTATTTGGTATTGTTATTGTTATCATTGTCAGTTCATATTTTATCTCGATGAAAATCGGGGACGGAGTTGCAGTTGGTATTTCTAAACCACTCGATGAGTTAAAACAGAGATTACGTACATTTGCACAGGGTGATCTTGAGGCTCCATTCCCGGCAGTTGATTCACAAGATGAAATTGCTGATATGGTAGGGGTTGCGAAAAACATGGCAGCAGACCTTAAGACTATCATATCTGACTCTGACAAGCTTCTTGGAAAGATGGCAGAAGGAGATTATACAGTTTCATCAGACATGGAAGATAAATATACCGGAGATTTTATTGGACTTCTCATGGCAATGCGTCAGATGAAGACACAGATGAATGATGTTATGTCACATATCAATGAGATATCATCACTTGTTACAGCAGGTTCTAACAACCTTGCTCAGGCAGCACAGGAAATAGCAGAAGGTACTATGGATCAGTCAGCAGCCATTGAGGAGCTTCAGGCTACATTTGCAGATATCACAGGCGGTGTTGAGAAAACATCTGAGAAGCTCAATGATACATACAGGATTGCACAGGAGTATGCTGAGGAAGCAGATCACAGCCATACAGAGATGCAGGGCATGGTTGATGTTATCGGACGCATCAATGATACATCTAAGCAGATTGAGAATATCATTTCTGAGATTGAGGATATTGCCAGTCAGACAAACCTTCTTTCACTCAATGCAGCTATCGAGGCAGCGCGTGCAGGTGAGGCAGGTAAAGGATTCGCAGTTGTTGCGGGACAAATCAGAAGTCTTTCAGAGCAGAGTGCCAAGGCTGCGGTTGACACACGTCAGCTTATAGAGAGTGCCATTGCGGTATCTAACGAGGGTAATGAAGCTGCAGAGCGCGTAAGTACTTCTATTGAAAAGGTTATCAATGGTATGAAGGAAGTTGCAGATTCTTCTCAAAAACTCAGCGAGATTGCAGAGGAGCAGGCAAAGGCTATGGAGCAGGCAGAGGCCGGTATTAATCAGATATCAGATGTTGTACAGTCCAACTCAGCAAATGCAGAGGAAACATCAGCAACAAGTGAGGAGCTTTCAGCACAGGCGGAGACAATGAACGAGCTGATTAGCAAATTTATATTGGAAAAGAAATAGAAAAATTGTACATACGAGTTTAGAGAAACTTTTTAAAAAAAGCCCCACAAGCATTATTGATATGCTGTGAGGCTTTTTGTTGTGGTGCGTTAGAGGGTTACTTTTTAAATCTAGTAAACATGTACTATGTGAACATAGTTTTTTGTGCGATACGTGGAAAATCTGAAAAGTAATGAAAATGAACAATTAAATGAGAATATTTAAATTTGCTCTTTTTGGCAGGGTGTGTTATAATCCTTGTATACAAAAAACAGAGGTAATACAATATGGGTAGTAATAACGATATTTCATTAAAAGCATTAGCCAAGATTAATCTGGGGCTCGATGTTGTGAGGCGCAGAGAGGACGGATATCATGAGGTCCGTATGATTATGCAGACCATTCATCTGTATGACAGGCTTGATATCAAAAGGACAAAGGAGCCTGGCATACAGATACAGACCAATCTGTCTTTTCTCCCTGTAAACGAGAACAATCTCATATACAAGGCTGCAAAGCTTCTGATGGATGAGTTTTCTATAACTGACGGTGTATCAGTGAAGCTGGACAAGCGTATTCCTGTTGCAGCAGGGATGGCGGGGGGCAGTACTGATGCGGCGGCTATGCTTATAGGTGTAAACAGGCTTTTTTCACTGGGACTGACAAAGAGAGAGCTTATGGAAAGAGGTGTGCAGATAGGGGCGGATGTACCATACTGTATTATGAGAGGCACGGCGCTGGCCGAGGGCATAGGAGAGGCGCTTAGTCCTCTTCCTCCAATGGTAAAGTGTCCGGTGCTTATTGCAAAGCCGTCCATCTCGGTATCCACAAAATTTGTGTACCAGAATCTGAAGCTTGATGATACGACTATTCATCCGGATATAGACCGCCTGATAGATGATATAAAGGCTAAGAATCTGCATGATATCGCAGCACATATGGGAAATGTCTTAGAGACCGTGACCATACCAAACTATCCGGTGATAGACGAGATAAAGAAGCATATGCTTTCAAATGGCGCGGTAGGAGCCATGATGAGCGGTAGTGGTCCGACGGTTTTTGGTCTGTTTGACGATGAAGATACTGCAAAGAAAGCGTACAAAGCCATGAGAAGCTCACATCTTGCCAGACAGGTGTATCTGACATCTGTATACAATAATCGCAAATAACGTGATATCCGGATAGCACAGCGGGTGCTTTATAGTTACTTTTTTCTTATATGTGAGAATTATAATACAAGAGATAGGAGAAGTTTGATGACTGATAATTTAACTTTAAATATGGATGCATATCTGCCACTGCGTGATGTGGTGTTTAACACACTTCGTGAGGCAATTTTAAAGGGTGAGCTCAAGCCGGGAGAGAGACTTATGGAGCTGCAGCTTGCGTCAAAGCTTGGAGTCAGCCGTACACCTATACGTGAAGCAATCAGAATGCTTGAGCAGGAGGGGCTTGCAGTCACAATGCCGAGAAAGGGCGCAGAGGTTGCCAAGATGACTCTCAAGGATATGGAGGATGTGCTTGAGGTGAGAGAGGCTCTTGATGAGCTTGCAGCCAAAATAGCCTGTAAGAAAATCAGTGATGAGCAGCTTGCGAATCTAAAAACCATAAAGGACGAGTTTAAGAGGAGCATGGATTCAGGAGATGTGAAAAAGATAGCTGAGGAGGATGTGAAGTTTCACGATGCTATCTATGAGGCAACAAACAATGCGAAGCTTGTATCTATGATGAACAATATCCGTGAGCAGATGTACCGCTACAGAGTGGAGTATTTGAAGGACCCAAAGAATTATCCGATGCTTGTGAAGGAGCATGATGCCATCTACAGGGCGCTTGAGGCAAGAAATATGGAGCTTGTGACTACAGAAATGCATACGCATGTGGCCAATCAGGCGGTTGCTGTGAAGGCTGTGATACAAAAGCAGGATGAAGAGAAGAAATAAAACAGAAATATAACAAGATTATAGCAGACAAAGATAATAAAATACAAAATAATATAACAAAACCAGGGGCTGCCGGTTGCACTGACGTGTGAACGGCGGCCTTTTTTTAGTGGCTTAGTTAGTGGCTTAGATAATAGCAAAAAATAAGTAATCAGGGATATTTGCGGGCTTGTATGGTCATACTATATCAGGGATTTTAAATCTTACGGGATTTATTGGGTATATAGGAGAGTTAAAGATGACCACAAACATAGATGAGAACATAAAAAGCTTCAGGCAGATATATTCTGACTGCTCAGATATCAAGATGCAGGAGATGTATCTGGGGCGTGATGCCTCCATAAAGTGCTTTGTTGCATATATTGAGGTGACATGTGCAGGCTCCGGTATCAATAACAGTGCGTTTGGACGATTTACATCATACCTTGAAGGGATAGACCGGGATCAGGTTAAGGAAGTACTTGACAAAAATCAGGCAGCTCTATCCGAATTTGCGCATCTTCATACGGTTAGAGAGGCAGCCCAGATGATGCTGACAGGAGACGTGATATTTTTTGTGGATGGCTATCCGGATGCCTTTAAGCTTCCCGACAAGGGATATCCCACCATGTCAATTCAGGAGATTGATTCGGAAAAGGTCATAAGAGGCTCAAATGAGGGCTTTGCTGATTCCATAAAGATAAATACTGCACTTATCAGGCGCAGGTTAAGGAGCACTCGCTTAAAGTGTAAAGAGGTGAAAAAGGGGCTTCGCGGACACAGCAATGTGGACATATTGTATGTGAGAGACCTCGTAAAACCGGGGCTTGTAGAGGAAGTGGAAAAGAATCTGGACAGCTATGTGATAGACCATGTGGGTGACTCGGGAGTTCTTGAACAGTTTGCTGAGGCAAAATGGTATTCACCGTTCCCACAGCTTCAGACCACAAAGCGGCCGGACGTGGCGGTAAATGCGCTCCTGGAGGGGAGGGTGGTGGTGCTGTGCGATAATTCACCGATAGCAATAATACTGCCAACCACCATGAACAATTTTTTAAAAACCGCAGATGATTACTATAACAGAACGATAGCGGCAAGCTTTGCCAGATTGATAAGGTACGTGGCAGCCTTTATGTCATTTACATTGCCGGGGCTTTATCTGGCGGTCACAAATTTTCATACACAGATACTGCCGACACCACTCATACTGGCGTTTTATGAAGCAAGACTCGGCTGCCCATTTCCACAGCTCATAGAGGTGCTCATGATGGAGCTGTCCTTTGAACTGCTTCGCGAAGCCGGCATAAGACTTCCCGGAGCCATGGGAAATACGATAGGCATAGTCGGAGGCCTCATAATCGGACAGGCAGCAGTGGATGCAAATTTAGTGAGCCCTATAGTGGTCATCCTGGTTGCATTCACCGCACTCTGTTCGTTTGCCATACCGAGCGAGGAGTTTGCATTTTCATTTAGGATACTCAAATTCGCTGTAATAATTATGTCGGCATGGCTTGGATACTTTGGATTTTTAATAAGTCTGATGGTGATACTTTTGCATCTTGCAAAGCTCAAAAGCTGTGGTTATCCATACATGATGCCATTCGTGGGCAGCGAGCTGACAGGCGGCGAGGATGAAAAGGACAGTATCATACGATTTCCGCTTCGAAGACTTTGGAGGCGGCCTGTATTTGCAAGAGAAAAGGAGTGCAGGAAGCTGAAAGAAAATCGGACAAAATAAGTTGATGAAAATGGTAAAATTGTATTATTGTAATTAAACAATACAAATGATAACATATATATTATGTATGAATTTGCGCGAAAGGGAGAGAGGTTATGGAACAAAAAAGAAAAGAAGAAATAAGAAAAAGTATAATTGCCTGTGACAATGATATAGTTAAACTCAGATCACAGGCTGAAAATCTTGAAGAAATCATAAAAAATCAAAAGTGCACGCAAAAACGTTTTGAGAGTGAATGCGATAAGTATGAAATCAAAAGGCAGAAAAAAAAGATAAAATTAGAGAATATGTCATGTTTAATACAGAATGTTAAGCTAGTTGAAAGATATGTAGGAAGAATGAGCGATCGAGTATCTGGCAATTGTTATAATGTTAACAGTAATAGATTATTGAATATGATGAAACAGATGGACAAAGAGATTCTTAATAATGAAAATATGTTAGAAGAAAAATATGACATGATTTCTTCAATAATGTATAAAAGACAAATCTTAAAGTATGAACTGAGGAGGTTGGGATAGTGGCAGTTATGAATCCTTTGGGAAGTAGAAATATAATTATTATTGATGATAATTATATAGGAGAGTATTCACAGGCATATATGGAGGTGGGAAAACAGATAGATGATATTATTATTAAATATATCGGAATATTAAAAGGGATTATAGATGATGGAAGTATGAAAGGACTTACTGCCGAAAAATTATATAGTTTTGCGGACACTGCAAGCATGTTACTATTTAAGACAGCAGGAGTTTTGTGCGATAACAATAAAAGCAATATGCAAAAATTTATACAGGATATTGATGAGGCAGACAGAGAAATTTACTAAGGAGAATATGTTATGAGCAATGTTTTACAAATTGATAGAAATGGTATTGATGAAGCTGTTAACGACTTACAGGAATTGATAAATGAAGTTAATATTTCAAAAAGTAAGCAGGAAGGTGATGAAGGCATGGCCTACACTGCCATACAAGAGGGAGAAAAGATAATTGAAAATGTAAAGACGGATTTACAAGGTCTTATACAGGCAACGGCTGATTTTATCGTAAAAATAAATGGTAATTTTGAAGATACAGACCAGAGATGTGCTGAACAGATAAAAGGAGAAGTAAAATAAAATGGGACGAATAAGAAAATTTACACAGGAGGCTTATGATGCGTTGCAGTCAGGAGTTTCAGATGATGGTGAGATACTGGATTTTTTTAGCGATATACCATTAAATATATCGAATTTTTTTAATTCGCTTGAACTTGAAGATGATTTGTCAAATTTTCAAAGCTATCTAAGAGATATATCAGATTTTGAGAATTATACAGCAAAAAAGATTGATGATATTTTTAGGGATGTAATTAATGTTGATGAAACTTATGCAACAATATTTAGAGATTTTAATGATAGGATGACAGATTTTGATACTATAATTAATAAATTAAAAGAGTCAATTTCAGATGTGAATTTTGAGAATAACTTTTCAAAAGATGGATTTATAAATTCGCTTCCAAAGGAAACAGAGAATATAATAGGAGTAAATTGGAAAAATATATTAGATAAAGATGCCGATGACATATCAGATGAAGAATACAATATGATTGCGGAATATATTATTAAAAATGGTGATGCCGACATTTTAGAGGAAATTCTGGTAGATTGCTATACGATTAAGAAACCAAAGAACGGAGAAAGAAATCCTGTTGTTTTTGATAATGGTATTGAAGGAAAGACAGAAAAGTATTGGTACTCTTTAAATAAAAAATATAATGGGTTATCTGCAGCTATAAACAGGGTTACACAAATATGGATTGCAATAGGATATACATCAGAAAGTGATGAAAGAAATAGATGGATTTCTACAGCAGCACAGTATAATACTTTTTTTAAAGAGTTTGGTAAAAATAAAGACCTGGTTATGGTAAGAGAAATAAAGCTGGATGGTACTATAAAAGAGTTAAATTCTAATCTTATTGATATTAAAAATAATAAAGCCGGAGATTTGACTGCTGTGTATTATCCATATTTTTCACAGCCAACAATAATAGAAGGAGAAGTCAACAATAAAAAAGTAATGACCACTTCATTTGCTGGATTTGATCAGGGAGGACAGGATGATCTTGCGAACAAAGGGATAAAGTACATAAGGGCAAATGCAGGAGTTGATAAAAATACAAATATGCTTGGTACGCTGTCGGATAGTGTAGTAAATCAGATAACATCTTCGCTAATTGGTAAAATCCCGGGGTCTGGGATTATATCGTCAGTTTGTGATATTTGTGATAATAGTGAGAGTAAATTAGAAACAGCGGAAACAATATCGGTGAGTGAATTTGCCAATCACATTGGTTGGATTGTTGATGAATTTGGACTAATATGTGTTGCAAATGATGTAAATGAAAATCCAGAGACGTGTAAGATATATTTATATCCAGGACCGGAAACGAAAAAGATTGTTGAATCCTATAATAAGTACATGAAAGAGCATAGAGATTTTGCGATTGAAATTGGATATCCTAAAGATGGGATAAATATGTCTTGGTTTAATAAAACTAAAAAATATGAAGATATATATATTATTCTAAATAGTATAAAAATAATGAATAGAGATCCTTTGATTTTTAATGTGATTGAAAATTATAATGAGGGGGAATAGTGGTATGATAAAAAATTTTTATAAAAAAAAGAATAATCTATATATAATGTTGGTAATACTTGTGGTAATATTCGTGGTGATACTTGGATATATATACATGAATCGTCATGTAAAATTTAAAGACTCCAACATGGCATATGAGATAAGCAGAACAATTGGACCAAACGTTAATCCAGAGAATGTAAAATATAAAGATGTATATGCTATAAAGGAATTGAATATAGGTTTTCCAGGAAAGTATGATACTTTAGAAGATATAAAACTTTGTAAAAATTTGAGGATATTAACAATAAATGGTGGAGGCGATAAATGGAAGCCATTAAAAAAAGAGGAAGACATTGATTTTTTATTATATGAGCAGGCACAAAAGTATCAAAAAGAATTATCAGATATAGTCCCAAGTTTGAAAAGAATAGAAATTCTTTCTTTTTCAAATTATTTGGAAAACTGTAATATTTCAAATTTTGATTTTTTAGCAAAATGCTGCAATATGAAAGTTATTAAGATTTACGATAGTACAGTTAGTGATTTCGGTTTTCTCAAAAATTGTTCAAAGGTAAAAGAAATATACTTATGGGGTAGCAATATAAAAGATGCAGATGATCTAAAATCGCTAAAAAATCTGGAAACGATATGCATATATGATACCCCTTTGTCAAAAGATGAAACTGAGGTAGAAAGCCTGTGTAAGGCATTTCCAAATGCAAAGATATTCATAAGTGAGGATAAGGTGCAGAATATTGACATAAAAGAGGAATAGGGAATACCAGGATAAAAATGATAGATTAAGAATTGTATATTAATTGTATTTTATAGCCATACTTTACTTTGAAAGGAATTAAAGTATGGCTATAAATATGGGTAAAAGAGATACATTTGCACAAAACGAAAGCATATCGCCCCGCCAGCTATACAGACTATACGTCTTTAATCTGCTTGGAGTCGGCACACTGGTGCTTCCAAACAATCTGGCGAAACTGGGAAAGTATGGTTTTATCTCAATCGCACTTGGTGTTTTCATGGCATGGCTATTTATGTGGATAGTAAGCGAGGTACGAGAACAGAAGAAAAGTATATATGACAGAAGCTTTGGTAAAACAACACATGCAAAAATGTTAATTTATGATTTAATTATTGTGATATACGAACTGTCACAGGCCGCATTTCTTGCATGGATATTTGTAAAGCTGATACGTGACAGCCTTATACCGGATGAGTCATTTACAGTTGTACTTCTTGTGATAATGGCAGTGTGCGCTTATGCGCTAAGTGGCGGAGTGGAGTGCCGTGCCAGGGTATACGAGGTAGTATTTTTCTTTGTGCTGATACCGCTTGCTGCTATGCTTTTGTTTGCGCTATCGGATGTGAGATTAGACTATCTGATGATTAAGGACAGAGTCGGTGTGGACTTTGGCATAGCGGATATATTTGCGGGCGCATACTATGTGTTTGCAGCATCCATTTCCGTGTTCAATATACTGTTTGTAAGGGAGCGCACTGCCTCACAGATACGATGGAGTGTGAGTAAAGCAATACTCACATATGCAGGCATTCTTTTTTTATTGTATGCAGTATTGCTTGGGAGCTTCGGAAAATATTCATTGTCAGAAATCGAGTTTCCGGCTGTCGTACTGATGAGTGATGTGCAGATAAAGGGAAGCTTCTTTAAGAGGGCAGATGCACTGATGCTGTCGGTGTGGTTTTTCACGCTGTTTTCAGTGCTCATTATGAGCCTTTATTATGCGGTTTTAAGATGTGAGAATTTTGCTGAAAATACGAGAGAAATTATATTTACATTTAATAAAAACCGGCATTGCAGCAGCAGTAA
>ERZ780006.165-NODE-165-length-9997-cov-3.37005_pt1 | contig 9997 bp, 7 predicted proteins | sample MGYA00511873_ERZ780006 | MGnify/ENA primary metagenome ERZ780006 (study PRJEB29588, sample SAMEA2155215) | human gut metagenome | biome: human gut; feature: human-associated habitat; material: faeces | place: Denmark | collected 2008/2010 ... | reverse complement strand
TGTTTGAATATAATTAAAATAACTTACATCATCATCGGTATAAGAAGTTCTGTTGTTAAAACCTTTTTTTATATTAATATTTCTGTCAATAAAAATTCTTCTGCACCACATACATGTCCATGAATACGGCAATAAAATCGGCATTTTCTCAACAAACGGATATTTATTTGCCATATATGTTTTATTCGGAAAAAGCGATGAAATAAAATTAGCAAATCTTGATTTTTTTCTGCCTGTTTTAGTATTAACTCTTTGTCTTTCCATTTCGGACATAACCGCAACATCTACTCTGCCGAGAGCCATACTTAATAAAATATATTCTTCAACATCGTCAAAATCTTTAACTTCACTGCCTTTTGAAAACCATTTCAGTGAAATATCACGCAGTTTTTTCTCAAACAAGGTTATTCCTAATTTTTCAAACTGTTCACTCAAATATTTTTGATTAAGTTGATCAGAATATTTTTTATAAAATACATATTCGTCGGCAATCATTCTTATGCCGATTCCGCCTTGGGAAAAATGTTTTGCACTGTGAAGCAACATATAAATATAATAATCCTCAAGCGTCATTTCTTTTGAATAAGAATACCCGTCACGCACCTTAGCTTTTTCAAGTTGATTTTCCAATAAAGAATAATTTATATTATCCTTTTTTAAAAGTGAACGGTGCATTTCAATATACATAAACGGTGCTTTTACAAAATGATATTGTTGATCGTCATTTTTTTTAAATTTGTACCCGTTTTGTTTAAATATATTTTTTATTCTGTCAATATCGTTTATATCAAACAAAATATCATAATCTGAAATTGAGCGTTCAAATGAGTTGGGATAGTCTTCCTTAAGAAAATAGCCTTTCATAGGGAGATTATATATTTTCCCTTCATCAAAACATTTAAGCAGACTTTCAATTTCATATTTCATCATCGTATCAATATAAATCCAATGATTAAGATTATTTTTTACATAAGATAACAATTCATCTGAAACCGAATATTTTTTTGACAGCATTAAGACAGCCTCATCAAAAATTGCGTCCATTCTGGTATCATTAGAAATCTGCCTTATGTGGTCAAGATTACAATTTTCATACGGCAACTGCGGTTCTGTTCCGTTTAAAACACTTGATACAAGCGTCAAATAATATGCATATTCTTTTTTTTGAGCGTCATTAAGATGTTTTTTCATTATACAAAAACTACCTTTTCTTTTTTATATTTATCGACTTATTCATTCTGTGCGCTGAATAAAGCATACGCATTGGCGCTTTGATATACTCCCACGCTGACTTATAAAATCTGTATGAAAGCGAATTATCGGTATAGTGTTTTCCTTTTCGATAAAATGCGGTAACCACACCTATAATATTTTCGTCAGTAATTCCCCGTTCTTTATGAAACTGATTATCACCGCAAAAAATATATTTGCCGTCCTTATCAAAACCGACAACTCTGTGCAAAACAAAATCGCCGTTACTTCTTCGGTATAAAGCAACATCAAGATATTTTAGCCTGCCCTCCGGCTTTTTCAGGACAACCACATCTTCGCCGTTTCTTAGCATAGGATACATACTTGTTCCGTGCGGAGTAAATGTAACCGTGCCTCCGCTGTTAAGTTTTTCTTTAATAATTTGTATTACATCTTCAAGCTGAATTTCTTTATTATTCAAAGACATTTGCATCCTTTAACTTATTAATAAATATATCTATATCCGCACTTGCTTTTTCTTTTGTTACATCGTACTCACTAATCATTTTAGCAATAAGTTCGTCTTTCTCAATTCCTTTTTGCAACTGTTCAAATAAGAAAGCACCCGTTTCATTGAGATTTATAACACCGTTAAAATCAAGTGTAAGACTGTTTACCGGTACCACTACATATGAATCGGCTACTTTTCTTAAAACAAAATCATCTTTAATTTTCATACTCATTTCTCCTCATATATGTCATATATGAATATAATATTTTTTTAATTGTTTTGATAATAATATTGTAATACATAAAGCATAAAAAAGCAAGTAATGAGAGAGTTTTGAGCATACAAAAAGCTCCGCAGAAAACTCTGCGGAGCTAAGTGATTAAGTATTAATTATCTGTTAAGATAAATTAGTTCTCTCTTCTTCTAACGAGGAAGAATACACCTGCAGCTGCAACCATTACGCCGGCAAATACGAAGAAGATTGTTGTCTCCTGACCTGACTGTACTGAGTTAGAGCCTGATGATGAACCATTTGATGAAGAGCCGTTTGATGATGAACCGCCGTTTGAAGAACCACCGTTTGATGAACCGCTTGTATCAGCAGCATCGTTCTTAGCCTCTGCATTCTTAATCTCATCTTTGTTAACTTTTTCGCCACCCTTTGTTGGGTCTGTGCAGTTACCAAGGATACCCTCAATTGTTGCCTTCTTCTTGTTAGCAACATCCTGAGTCATTGTTTCTTCCTTAACAAAACCCTCAAGTTTGAAATTTACATTAGACATTACAGCGAGTGGGCTGACCTTGAGTTGGTTGATAAGATCCTGTGTCTTATCTGTCTTACTTGTATCAGCAGTACCGTCGTCAGAAACATAATCGAGAAGGTAGTCAGCTAAAAGTGTTACATCTGTTGTACCGTCTGCAAGAGCTGTACCGACTACTTTTGATGTTGAAGTAATAACCTTCTGCGGACCACATTCCGGATGGTTCTTCCATGCAGCCTCAGTATCAGTCTTTTGGCTGTCCTTAGGGTTCTCGATCTTGTTACCTGTTACATACACAGTATCGCCAATGCAGTTACCGTTCATGATTGTGTTGTAAATCTGAGCACCTGTATCAGAACTGAAGATTACGCAATATAAGTTCTTGCTGCCGGCATTCTGAATTTCTTCAGCGTTGCCTGTCTTTGTTATATCATAAGAATAAAGATCGTCGCTTTCCTTTTTGCACACTTCTTTCTTTGTCTGCCAGCTTGGCCATTTACCTGTACCGTCAGCTCTCCAGACGTGGCAATAGATCTTGCTAAAGTTTTTCCAACCTGCACTCTTTACATCAAAGTAAATCTTTGTGCCGGCACCTACCTGTGACTCGTCACCTGCTGCTACTGCTGAAGAATCGTCAGCTGCTACTGCAGACTCGTCATTTGCTGCTACTGCGTCCTCTGCTTCAGCTGCACTTGCTGCAAATGCGCCTGCTGAAAGTACTAATGTTGAAGCAAGAGCAAGACTCATTACTTTTTTGAACATTTTAAATCTCCTCCATTGTTCATTAACTTTTAGGAATACACTATTCCATTGGAATTATTATACATCAAACATTACAAAACTTCAATACTTTAATTTTTTTTTATCGTTGTTTTAATATACAATCTTGCTAGACTGTTTTTAGTAGTTCTAAACAATAATAGCAATAAATTGCAATCTTTCAGACAACAAAAATCAAATTATGTGGATTTTGCAACATTTATGCCTTAATCATACCATATACAGTTTCTTTAACGATAGCAAGTGCTTCATCAATCTTTTCAGGATTTTTTGCACCTGCCATAGCCATATCCGGCTTACCGCCGCCGTTGCCGCCCGCTGCCTGTGCAACAGCCTTAACGAGTTTGCCTGCATTTACGCCGAGTGCCTTAGCATCTTTACCGCAAGATGCGGCAAATGTAACCTTGCCGTCATTTTCACAAGCAAGTACAACTACAGAAAGCGGAGCAACATCTTTTGTTCTCTCGCACATTGCACGAAGTGCGTCAGCGTTTGCATTGTCAATTTTTTTAGCAATAATTCTTACGCCGTTTTCAATTTCAGAATTAATAAAGAGGTTGTCAACCTGCATAGCAGCAAGCTTTGTGTTAAGCTCTGCAATTTCTTTCTGCTGATCATGAAGTAAGGTTGCAATCTTCTGTGCGCCCTCTGTGAGTGCTTTTGTATTTGAAATCTTAAGTGTTTCGCAAACATTGAGTACAGTTTCACGGACATCGTTCATATACTTAAGAACTCCGATACCTGTAATAGCCTCAATTCTTCTTACACCTGATGCAACAGAACCCTCCTGACGGATTCTGAACAAGCCGAGGCTTGATGTATTTGTAGCATGTGTACCGACGCAGAACTCAACTGAGAACTTACCGATGCTTACAACTCGTACAACATCGCCGTACTTCTCGCCAAACAATGCCATAGCGCCGAGTTTCTTTGCCTCTTCGATTGGCATTTCCTTTGTAACAACAGGGATAGATGCAAGAATCTTCTTGTTTACAAGGTCTTCGACTTTCTTAAGTTCTTCATCTGTGAGAGCCTCAAAGTGAGTAAAGTCAAAACGAACCGAATGGTCTGTTACAAGCTGACCTGCCTGATGAACATGATTGCCGAGAACTTCACGAAGTGCGGCCTGTAAAAGGTGAGCCGCTGTGTGGTTACGCATAATATTTGCTCTTCTGTCAAAGTCAACGATTGCACGAAGTTCTGTGCCAACCTCAAGTGTACCGCTCTTAATTGTACAAGAATGGAGATAAACACCCGAAGCATCCTTAGTTGTATCGTCAACATCAACCTCAAGTGTGCCTGCCTCCATTACACCTGTGTCGCCTACCTGTCCGCCGCTCTCTGCATAGAACGGAGTTTTGTCAAGAACTACAAGTGCGGTTTCGTTTTCGCCGACGCTGTCAACTCTGATACCGTCTTTAATGATGGCAAGAACCTTGCTGCCTGTATTAAGGTCAGTATAACCGCAAAATTCTGTTTTAGCAATATCAGAAAGGTCTGTTGAATCCGAAATCCAAGCGTCTGTATCTTCTTTCTTTCGTGCATCTCTTGAACGCTGTTTCTGCTCTTTCAAAAGCTCGTGGAAACGGTCAACATCAACATCAATACCCTGCTCGGATAGAATTTCTCTTGTAAGGTCGATTGGGAAACCGTAAGTATCATTGAGCTTAAATGCGTCCTCACCGCTGAGAACCTTAATATCCTGGTCGTCAACAATGCCCTGTAAAAGCTTAAAGCCCTGGTCGATTGTCTTTTGGAAGCTTTCTTCCTCAACTCTGATAATCTTTGTAATAAAGTCCTGCTTTTCTCTTAATTCAGGATATGCCGATTCATTTTCTTTTATTACAGTTTCGCATACCTTATACAAGAATGCGTCTTTGTATCCTAAAAGTCTGCCGTGACGGGCTGCTCTTCTGAGCAAACGGCGGAGAACATAACCCTTACCCTCATTTGACGGAAGAACACCGTCGCCAATCATAAATGTTGTGCTGCGGATATGGTCGGTGATAACTCGGAGTGAAATATCCTTTTTATCGTCTTCACCGTAATTTACACCTGTAATTTCAGAAATCTTCTTCATAATATTCTGAACAGTATCAACCAAGAAAAGGTTATCAACACCCTGCATTACGCAAGCAAGTCTTTCAAGACCCATACCTGTATCAATGTTAGGATGAGCAAGCGGAGTGTAGTTGCCGTTGCCGTCGTTTTCAAACTGTGAGAACACTATGTTCCATACCTCAACGAAACGGTCACATTCACAACCGACATGACAGTCAGGTTTACCGCAGCCCTTTTCATCACCACGGTCAAAGTAAATCTCCGAACAAGGACCGCAAGGACCTGAACCGTGTTCCCAGAAGTTGTCTTCTTTGCCGAGTCTTACCATATGAGATGGCTCAACACCGATTTCTTCGGTCCAAATCTTGTAAGCCTCATCATCGTTTTCATAAATAGATACATAGAGCTTATCAACAGGCATTTCGAGAACTTTTGTAAAGAACTCCCATGCCCAAGCTGTAGCCTCGTGCTTGAAATAGTCACCGAAAGAGAAGTTACCGAGCATTTCAAAGTATGTGCCGTGACGGGCAGTAATGCCTACCCTCTCAATATCGGGAGTACGGATACACTTCTGACAGGTTGTTACACGCTTTCTCGGCGGTGTAACCTCACCTGTAAAATACTTTTTCATAGGAGCCATACCGCTGTTAATAAGCAGAAGGCTGTTGTCGTCCTTCGGAACAAGTGAAAAGCTCGGAAGTCTTAAATGACCCTTACTCTCAAAAAATGAAAGAAACTTTTCACGAAGTTCGTTAAGTCCTGTCCATTCCATTAAAAATCTCTCCTTAAAAAATTTGCAAAATAAAATCCTGCCCCATAAAAATGGGACAGGAGAATAATTCCTGCGGTACCACCCAAATTGGTGCTTAAACACCCTCTTTGAGTAATCTTACGATTACAATCCTTAACGCAGATATACGCTGTGCTTAGTCACACAGAGCTCAGGGGCAGCGTGCTGTAAACATTCATAAAGTCTTGCACCGACCGACTTCTCTCTGAAAGAACGAGATACAGCTAATCCCGTCAACGCCAATTACATATACTTTTTATTCAGTAGCATTATAAAACTAATTATTCACAATGTCAAGTGAATATCGGAAATTTTCTGATATTTTTCTTTTTTCGTACCGCAACAATCGCATTAATTTTGTTGCATATTGCGACACAAAATGATATAATACATTTATATATGTTTTTATATCGCTTTGGAGGAGATTATTTTGAGTGCAAAAGTCACTTTACTTACTTATACGCCAAATCCCGAAATGACGGTTGCAATGGCAGCAAAGCTCTGCTACTCACCGTCCGAAATATCAAATATAAGAGATGGTCTTACTGAGGAAAAGACCGCTGATTTTATAGATATGCTTGCAAGCATCGGGCACGGCAGTCCATTTGAACACGCTTCTTTTACCTTTGGCATTGAGGGCATTTCAAGAGCCTGCTCACATCAGCTTGTAAGACACAGAATCGCATCTTACAGTCAGCAGTCGCAGCGTTATGTTGACGGCACAAAGTTTGATTTTGTAACACCGCCTGAAATTGCAAAAAACGAAAAGGCGCTTGCCGCTTATAACAAAGTAATAGAAATGCAGTCAAAGGCTTACAGCGAAGTTCGTGACGCACTTGTTGCAGGATATATCAGAGAGGCAACAGGAAACTGTGACGATACCGATGAAGAAGTCATAGAAAACTACAGAAACGAAAACAAAGCAAAATTCAATGCTTTTGTAAAAAAAGCAAATGAAGACGCAAGATTTATTCTTCCTAACGCATCAACCACAAAAATTGTCTGCACTTTTAATGCAAGAAGTCTTGAGAATTTCTTTGCACACCGCTGCTGTAACCGTGCACAGTGGGAAATCAGAGATGTTGCCGAGCAAATGCTTAAACAATGTCTTGAAGTTGCTCCGCATTTATTCAAAAACTGCGGCCCTGCGTGTTTGTTCGGTGCTTGTCCCGAGGGCAAAATGAGCTGTGGCAAAATGAAAGAAGTACGCAAAAAATACGGCAGAGAGTAATATTTTAATTATATTTTAGAATAATAGAAATGGATAGGAACAAAAAAATGAGTGCAAAATTCATTGTAATAGAGGGTCTTGACGGAAGCGGAAAGGCTACCCAAACAAAAATCCTCTTTGATAAAATTTCAGCAATGGGAAAAAGCATTAAAAGACTTGAATTTCCCGATTACGCAAACGAAAGCTCGGCACTTGTAAAAATGTATCTCGGCGGAGAATTCGGCAGTAATCCGAATGATGTAAACGCTTATGCCGCTTCGTCCTTTTATGCGGTAGACAGAGTGGCAAGTTTTCTTAAATTCTGGAAAAAAGATTACGATAACAGTGATGTGATTTTAAGCGACAGATACGCTACATCCAATATAATTTATCAGATGTCTAAACTTGACAAATCGGAGTGGGACAACTTTATTGAATGGCAGGAGGATTTTGAATACAATAAACTTTCTGTTCCTAAGCCCGATAAAGTTATTTATCTTGATGTTAAACCCGAAGTATCGCAAAAACTTATGAGCAAGCGTTACGAGGGTGACGAAGGCAAAAAAGATTTACACGAAAAGAATTTTGCGTTTTTGCTTGAATGCAGAAAATCTGCTTTATATGCCGCTGAAAAATGCGGTTGGACAATTATTGACTGTTGTGAAAACGGTGAAATCAAGCCGATAGAATCAATAGCAGAGGAAATAGAAAAGGCGGCTGAAATTAATACTTTATGCTAAACTTTAAGCTGATAGAAAAATCCGATATAAATAAATTTCAGAAATACTATGACAATCCGGAGGGAATTTCACTTACTACCAATATTTTGAGCGCATACCTCTGGAGAAATGAATATAATATAAAATTTGCTTTGTACAACAACTGTTTAATAAAAGCATATTTTAATGACGATGACAGCGTGTGGGGATATTGCCTGCCGCACGGCGAAGATATAAAAACCGCTGTCGAAGAAATCATAAAGGACGCTCACGAGCGTGGGCAAAAACCTTTTATCGTAATGCTGACAGACGCACAGAGGGTTAAACTTGAAACCCTCTTCCCGTCAGAATTTAACTATGAATTTTCACCTGAAAATCAGGAATATGTCTATTTGTCAGAAGATTTAATAAATCTTTCGGGCAGAAAATTCCACGCAAAGCGCAACCATATTTCAAAGTTTAAGAACAGTTATCCCGATTACAGATTTGAAGAAATAACAAATTCAAATAAAGAAGACGCTTATAAAGTAATGCTTGATTGGTGTGCCGAAAATGAAATTGATATTGAGCACTACGAAGAAAAAAATGCAATCAGAGAGGCTCTTGACAATATAGAAGAATTTAAAATGCACGGCGGAATTGTTTATGTAAAAGACAAAGCTGTTGCCATGACTCTCGGATGCGAAATCTCACCTATTGCATTTGATATATGTTTTGAAAAAGCTTTGCGTGAATACGACGGTATTTATGCAGTAATTAACAATGAATTTGCCAAAACGCTGTCTTCTTATAAATATATAAACCGTGAAGAAGATATGGGTATAGAGGGACTTAAAAAGTCCAAACTCTCATATAATCCCATAATTCTGATCGCGAGGTATAACGCAACATTAAAAAATGATGGAAATTAATTTTTGTAAACCCGACAATTCCGATATTAAATCACTTAAAAAGCTTTGGCTTTCATCTTTTGATGAAGAACCGAAAGCTGTTGATTTATTTTTTGACAAATGTTTTAACGCAAAACAAACTTATATTGCAAAGTACGGCGAAAAAATCATTTCCGCACTTTATCTTATAAGTGCAAGTTTTAACGGTCAAAAAGCTCATTATCTTTGCGGTGCGTCAACCCATAAAGATTTTCGCAAGCAAGGCATTATGAGCAAATTAATTAAATACGCTCTTGAAGATTCGGCAAAAAGCGGAGATAAGTATTCCTTTCTTTTCCCTGCAAACGATAATCTTTATAACTATTATCAAAATTTTGGTTATCGTGAAAACTGCATTGCTTATATTTCCGATTTTTCAAGAAATGATTTACTTTCTTTGCAGGAATTAAATTTCAGCGAAAATAATATTCTCAAGCAGGGTAATGACTTTAAGAATTTTGCTGTCGAATATTATTCAACATATAATATAAAAAATGTTAAAAGCAAAAATTATTTTGCATTGTTTGAAGAAAATGAAAATACGGCAGAAGTATTTTACTTTGAATTTGAAAAAAACAATTTAAAAAATATGATAAATGATATTCTGCAAAATACCGATGCCGAATATTTCAGATTTACACATAACAAAATATTTGAAAACGCACAAAAAATCCGATATGGAATGGTAAAATCGCTTGACAGCAAAATCACCGTGCCAAAGGATATTTATATAGGAATAACATTAAATTAAGTATAGAAAGGGTATTGCTATGTTTTATTTATTTTTAGCAGACGGATTTGAAGAAACCGAGGCTCTTGCACCGCTTGATATGATGCGCAGAGCAAAAATTGAAGTTAAAACAGTAGGAGTTACAGGCGAATTTGTAACAGGCTCACACGGTGTTACCGTTAAAGCCGATTTAAAACCCGAAGAAATATCATTTAATAACATTGACGGCGTGGTTCTTCCGGGCGGTATGCCGGGAACCGTTAATCTCGGTAAATCGGAAACTGTGACTAAAGCGGCTGTTTACTGTGCAGAAAA
>ERZ780006.122-NODE-122-length-12172-cov-4.08179_pt1 | contig 12172 bp, 11 predicted proteins | sample MGYA00511873_ERZ780006 | MGnify/ENA primary metagenome ERZ780006 (study PRJEB29588, sample SAMEA2155215) | human gut metagenome | biome: human gut; feature: human-associated habitat; material: faeces | place: Denmark | collected 2008/2010 ... | reverse complement strand
AGATTATATTGTCTACATTGCACAAAAAAACGCATCATAAATTAAATTTTCACCCATTTTTTTGTGCACATTGCACAAAACATGTTGGGTCTTTGTGCAACTTGCACAAATTATTGTGTGAAAACTACTGGTATTTTGTGCAATTTGCACAAAACAGTTCATGAATATTCCACAATTCCCACGGGTGATCTTTGTGCATTATGCCAATATACACGATCAATGATTGATGCTATACTTATACTATCAAATGAAAGAAAGAGAGGTAATAAGAATGAATGTGAACAGAAACTGGGCTAAGAAAGCAGTCAATTCGGATGAAGTTATTCACGCAATCTATAATCCAACAAAAGGAAGTACAAGGATTGTAGAAGATAACACAAAAAATAAATAAAAGGCCTTCGGGTCTTTTTTATTGCTTAAAAAAGATTGTGAAAACTTTAACGATGTGATATAATTTCAGAAGGAGGTGATAATATGCAGGAAATTGTTAACTTAATTGTAAATAATGGTGTATCAGTTATAATTGTTGCGTACTTTATTTACAAAGATTTCAAAACATCAAACGAGCAGCTGCAAGCAACAAAAGAGCAGACAGCAAGCAACCAGAAATTGATTGACAAAATCGAGCAGCTAATTTCTATTATGGCAGGAGGTGAAAATGATGTCAGAAAAGAATAATCCATGTGCTTCCAATTATCCGGGAATTTTCCCGGTGATTGGTGAAATGTATGATTTCCGAGATAAACAGATAAATGTATCTAATCATGTAAGATACATGCTTGCCAGGACAAATCATGTGTTCAAATATAATGGTTTACCAGATACGATCCCTCATAGAAACCTTGAGCTTAATATTCAGAGTCAAGGTTATACTTTGTATTTTTATTACAATGATAAACCTTATGTTTCTTTTGCTACTCTAGGTGGTGAGCCTGATGAATATTACATGCCTACAAAAGCGATTGTGTCTAATCCTGGATTGAATTGTTTTAAGGAATTTACAATACATAAAGATTGTGTTGTTATACCGAATGACTCTATGTATACAGGTCTTATGCCACTTATGAATAAGTGGGCTACATTACTTGCGGAAAATGAGCTCTCAATGTCTATAAATGATATTTTATCTCGCATCATGGCGATCATTTCTGCTAATGATGATAATACAAAGAAAGCAGCCGATAAGTTTATTAAAGATGTGTTTGATGGAAAAATCGGAAGTATTCAGGGAAATGTATTTACGGAGGGCATTTCTGTATCACCATATTCTGGAAGTGCAAAACAATCACTAACCGATTTAATCGAGTTTGAGCAGTATTGTAAAGCATCATGGTTTAATGATCTTGGTCTTAATGCAAATTACAACATGAAGAGAGAAGCAATCAATGGAAATGAAGCTGATCTCAACAATGACAGTTTAACTCCACTCATTGATGATATGCTTGAATGTCGTAAAGCTGCATTCGATGAAATAAGAGAGCTTTTTGGTGATGACATTACAGTTGAACTTGATGGAGCATGGGAGGATAATCAAATAGAGATCAATGAATCACAGGCGAAACTTGCCGGGGAAGATGAGGTTGAAGAACCGAATGTTGAAAGCGGAGTAGATGAAGCAAAAAATGAACCTGACGAAGCAGAAACAAAAAAGAATCCGGAAGAAGAGGAAAAAGAAGAAAAGGAGGAAAAAGAAGATGAGACAGAAAACGTTAAATGATTTATGGGACGGATGGATGTTTGGTGAGGGTGTTTTTTCTGTAATTGCTGGTTTAGGGGAACAGATCCCCTATATCAACAATGATAACGCTGGTTATCTTGATCTTATTTATCACGGTAATATTTCCGGCGATAAAATAACATCACCATTGATTGACAAAATCAAATCTTCTGATACTTTATCAACAGATGATAAAAATAAAATAGCAAAAGCTATTGTTGTAAATAATAAAGAAAATTGGGATCGTTTGTATCTTGCATTTCAGAAAGAATATAATCCGATCTGGAATGTCGATGGAACAGAAATAACAACCGAAACTAATTCCGGTACTGATACAACAACAGAGAATATCGGGTCTGTAAGTAATTCTGATATATATGGAAATACACAGACTTCCACAGTTTATGGTACTGATACAACAACCGATTCATACGGCGAAAGAGTCCATAATAATAAATATGGTGACAAAGATATCACTGACAATTACGGTCAGACAAAGGAAACATCATCTTATGGAAAACAGTCAGGGAGCGAAACAATCGGATCAAAAGATACAGAAAATTCAGTGTCAGCTTTTAATTCTTCCGGATATTCAAAGGCTAATAAAACTGATGAGGGAGCACAGACTAATAAGAATTCAAAGGATGCATATGTGGATACCAAAACAGGAGCTTCCAGAATTGATAAGCATACAGAAAAGTCGGTTACAGATACACTGACAGATCAGAATTATACGGATACTCATACAAGAAATGAAAAGACAGACATAACAACTGGAACCGCTCATACTGATAATCACACAGAGGATGCAAGAGAAAACACAGAAAAGACGGAACACGGTCATAAGATCGAAACAGAGAATGTAAGGCAAGGCAATATTGGTATAACTATGACGCAGCAATTACTTACAGCAGAGTTTGAGATGAGAGAAAAATATAATTTTTTCGGAGAAATCTTTAAATCTCTTGACAAAATTTTAACAATACCTTATTATAATAGTGAAGATTGTTAAAAGATTAACAAAGAAAGGATGATGATAATGAAAGTAGAACAGGTTTATACTATTGCAAACAACATTACATCGGAAATCCTCGGAAAGTCTGATTTATTGGCAGAGGATTTAACGAATATTGTTGACGTAGGAAAGGAAATTCTTGATTTCTCGGATGGAAATCTGGACAATTATGTAAAGAAGCTGGTAGATCAGATCGGCAAAATCGTATTTGTAGATCGTAAATATTCTGGGCGTGTACCATCCGTACTCATGGACGGTTGGGAGTATGGATCTATTTGTGAGAAGATCACAATGAATTCTTTACCTAATGCATCTGAAAATGACACATGGAAACTGGAAAATGGGCATTCATATGATCCATACGTTTTCAATGGACCGGATACTTCTGCTAAGTTTTTCAACTCAAAAACAACTCTTGAAGTTGATATGTCTTTTGCTAAACGGCAGGTAATTGAAAGCTTCCAGAACGGAACGCAGCTCAATGCATTTTTCTCTATGATCGAAACAGCGATCCAGAATTCGCTTACAGTAAAGCTTGACGGCTTAATCATGAGAACGATCAACAACATGATCGGTGAGACTTTGTATCATTACAACAGTGGTGATACTTATACCGGAGTAGGAGATACAAGGGCATATAACTTACTTGCACTTTACAATGCTGAGTTTGGGACAGAACTCACGAAGGATAAATGCCTTAGTGATCTTTCTTTCCTTAAATATGCAGCTTTCACAATGGGTATGGTACAGTCACGAATGTCTGTTATGTCTGAATTATTCAATATTGGTGGAAAACCGAGATTTACCTCTCCAGACATGCTTCATATTGTTATGCTGGATGTTTTTGCTAAGAAAGCAGACGCATATCTGCAGTCTGATACTTTTCACAATGAATATGTGAAATTCCCTAAAGCGGAATTAGTACCATACTGGCAGGGAAGCGGCCAGGACTACAGTTTCGGGTCTGTTTCAAAAATCAATGTGACTCATGATGCTCATACAGTAACAACTGATGGTATTCTTGCAGTTATGTTTGACAGAGATGCACTTGGAGTAACAAACCAGAACCGTAGAACAGAGACCGTATACAACCCGAAGGGTGAATACGTGAATAATTTCTACAAATCTGATGCTTCGTACTTTAATGATACAAATGAAAACTTCGTAGTTTTCTATGTAGCGTGAAGATTTTTTTAAAGAGACCTTGAAAAAGGTCTCTTTTTTTGTTAAAATATTAACAAAGTGAGGTGATAAAAATGAAAATTATTTTGTATACAAACAAGAGTCCTAAAAAGAAAGTAACAAAAACATTGACGAATACTAAGGAATTAACCGGAGAATTAAAAAACGATTGTAACATAGTGAACCCTGAGATCACTATCGATATAGAAAATCCATCAAAGTATAATTACTTTTATATCCCTCAATTTCATCGTTATTATTTCATGACGGATGCAGTAGTTATCCATAATAATTTATGGAGAATTTCGGGGCACACAGATCCTTTAATGTCAGCTAAATCAGATTTATTGAATAACACAGCAGTAGTTGATAAGATTGAAAGTGGTGGCAGTAATTATATTGATGATGGAAGTTGGGAAACAAGGACAGATAGTTTTATACAGGCAACGCAGATGAGTGGAGAACTCGGTAATTATAGAACATTCCTTATGCTTGCAGGGAAACCGATAGGAGGTATCTAAAATGGCAGCACAAAAAATTGACAATAAACTTATTCTTGAAAGCGCAAAACCATCATCAGATCAGGTAAGCGGAACGAACTGGATTGATGTAATCACAGGCATGGCGAATTCATCCTATGTAAATAACTCAAAAGACAATTGGTTTAAAACGACAGGCAACACAATTAAAGGCACAAGCTCTGATACTGCGACTACAGAGATGGTGGTTGACGTAGCAAAAGCAGTAAAACAAATCACTCTCGGAGAAAGCAAAAGTACAGTATCTCTCGATGGGGTCGTAACAACAATTGATAATACTGATCTTCTTGCCGGTATTCTTAGAGTTATGGGATTTTATGACAGTGATAAAATAACGGTGCATCAGTATGCAAAAAATCTTTATGATAGTATTGACTTTTCAAAATGTGATCGTTTATCATCAGAAGAGATGCGAGGGATTATTTCATATCTTAATGACAAAGCCAAAATTCTTATTGAGAAAGATACAATAAATGATTTATATAATCAGTTTATTACACTCGGAGTAAACAGAAGTACTATTGCAAACGGTGGTGTTATCAATCCAAATATACATTATACAACACCACTGAAGACAAGTTATGCACCATATCTCGGAGGTACCAGTGAACTACAAAAATATGGATACATTGACAAAGACACACTCGCAACAAAATTACCAACAGACGCCCAGGACGCATATTTACGTGGTATGGCTTTTATTGCAAACAACCCTGATACGTCTAGATTTTTTGAGTTAATGAGTGATGAAAACACCGGGTACTATATTACAATTTATTATGAGGATTATTACTACAGAAGTATAAGTGGTGATCATACGACAAAATGGACAATAAATATCGCGCTTTTTGACAAAAGCGATTTTCCTTATATTGGTACTTCCTTTAATCAGATAGCTTATCCTGGATTTAAAGAAAACTTTACACCCGCAAGAGGAGCTTATCTAACCTATAACATGATGGAAGAATGGGGTGGTTTACCTTATGTTGAGGAAAGTTCAGATAAATGGTACGCATTACCGGGGTATATCTCATGGATTAAATATACACTTTATCCTCGTGAAATGACAGAAAGTGAGCTTAATAACTATAGAAATGGTGTTGAGACTTTGTATCAGATACCTGGTTACTATTTTAGTGATCTTTATGACAAGGACTATTATAGCAGTGCACCATACGGTACAGGATTTTACTCTAATAACGACTATTCTCACTTACGTGTATATCAGGGAGGAAAAGGAAACATAACGTACACGCACGAGGTTGACACATATGGAGATGGTACAAAACCGTTAGATAATGAGCGTGCATTTGTTGATGATCCGAATGTCTCAAGTAAATTTAAAGGATTATCACTTGATAATAAACCACCATATAAGAGATTTGAAAACTACTACGGTTATTCTCTTCCATATACTTACTATTGCTTTGATAATTTTTCATTACAGGACGGTACACTTCCAGAGATGGCAGAAACTGAAAAAAAACCGAATTACAACAACCGTATTGATGCAACAAACAAGGACCTCGTAGGGCAGCTCGGAGTGGCAACAAAAGAGTGGGGAAGATATGGAACAGAAGGAAAGATCGGAGATACAATATATGCTGTATTTAATCCGGTTGCAGGGGATTCATCTAGTAAAGATGATGAAAAAAATGCCAATAAAATTACAAACGGAGAAATAACAAAAGACCAAGATGAAAAATTGGATGATGATGCATCAGATGCAAACGATGATACTCAATCCGGTGATAAAGTAGGAGAAACAACCGGTACATCTGATGATAAAGGAATTATACCCCATATACCTCCAACGTTTATTGCAAAAAGATCCATGTTCAATTTGTACCAAGTGAATGAAACAACTGTTAGATCAATAACAGATTACTTATGGAGTACTGATCTCACAAATACATTATTGAAATTATACAGTGACCCAATGGATGCTATATTAAGTATGTACGTCCTGCCAGTAGCTTCAACACATTTACAGGCATCAACAGATGTTATACTCGGTAATGTAAACCTTAATGTAAAAAGTTCTCTTGTAGAAGTGTATCAGGAAACTTATATTGCAGGTGTTATTGATGTAACTCATTATAATCATGACGTTAGAGATTATTCTCCTTATTCCGAATATTATTTGTATCTTCCTTATATCGGAATAGTGCAGTTAAATGCGGAGGATGTTGTCGGGAGTAAACTTACAATTTATTATGATGTTGATTTGTGCACAGGTTCTATACTTGCAAGAATATGGGTAGAAAGAGGTCATCTTAATGCATGTCTTTATCAGTATACCGGATCATGCATTTATATTTTACCGATCACAAAACTGAATCAGCAAAATGCTATAACGGTTGCAAGCAATGCTGCATTAAATGCTATATCAGGATCGTTGACCGGAGGTGTTATGAGAGCTGGTGCACAAGCTATCGAAGCAGGAATAAGCGGTTTACAGTCCCATGTATCACAAGGAGGAAGCATCGGTGGAAATGCTTCAATTACGGCTTCACCTTATCCTTACATTATTATTAAACATAAGACACCACAAACACCATCAGGATCAAACAAGTATTATGGAAAACCAACATTAAAAACTATAAAACTTGGAAAACACAAAGGATTCGTGAGAGTCAAGAACATAAACCTTAGCAATATTGATCTTACAAAACCAGAGATTGATGAGCTTGAAACAATGCTCAAGGAAGGAGTAATTATATGACAGTAAAAATTGGTAGTGCAAGAATTAACGAGAATGGAAAAGTCACCGGTGGTAAAGCCGGTGACCAGACTGGGAAAGAAGTTATGGTACAGGAGTTTTATATGCATAACAAAGGATGGAGGATTTTAAGACCTACCGCTCATGCAAAAGAGATCGCAGAAAACATGAAAAAAGCGTGTGCCAACAACAACATAGGCTACTCACAAAGTGGACGCTATGGTCTTATGAGGGAATTACCAGAAGTGAAAGGGGACTTCTCGAAGGTGAAAAAGTGTTGCACTGATTGCTCTGCACTCGTCCGTGAGTGTGTACGTTATGCTTTTGGAAAATTTGTCCCGGATTTTAATACCTCGTCAGAAGTGTTCGCATTGACCAAAAACGGATTTTGCAAGGAAGTCAAGGGGAAATTACCTGACGACTTAAAACCTGGTGATATATTAGTAACAAAGAGCAAGGGTCATACCGCTATTGTTGTATCAGTCATAAAGGATAAGAAAAAGAAAACTATTGATGAAGTTGTTCATGAAGTTATTTCAGGAAAATATGGTAACGGAAAAGAAAGATACGATAAATTAAAGCAGGAAGGTTTCAAGCCATCAGATGTGCAGAAACTCGTAAATGAGGTAATTGAAAATGGAAAAGAAAAATAAAGCGATAAAAGAAAGGCTGGAAGAATTACTTCCAGCCCGTGATGAATTAAAATTCGTAAACACAAAAAGAATAGACAGAACAGACGCGCAATATCGTTTTTTGATAGGTCTAAGATCAAACGGTAAAACATCTGCATGTCTTGAATCTAGTCTGAGATATTGTGTTAAGTCGGGAACCCAAATGGCAATTATAAGACGCTGGGATACTGATTTTAAGGGTGATACAAGCGCAAAAACATGTTTCAATGGATTAGCAGACAGAGGTATCATTACAGAGATTACAAATGGTGTATGGGACGGAATTAAGTACTACAATGGGGCATGGTACTTTTCACGAGTTGATGCTGATACAGAAAAGACCGTTAGAAATGATATACCTATCGCATATGCTTTTTCAATAAACATGGAAGAGCATTATAAGTCAGGTTCATGGCCACGCATCACAAGAGTAGTATTCGATGAGGTTATTTCAAGAAAAGGTTATCTTCCAGATGAATTCGTTTCATTTTGTAACATTCTATCTACAATTATACGTACGAGAGATGATGTTGTTATTTATATGTGTGCAAACACTATCAACTGGGATTGCTTATATTTTAAAGAAATGGGTCTCGGTAATATAAGAGACTTAAAAGAAGGCGATCTTAAAGTATGGCAATACGGTCAGTCTAAACTTAAAGTTGCCGTACAGTACACGGATAAACTTAGTCAAAAAGGATCACCATCAGATGTATATTTTGCATTTGGTAATCCAAAATTAAAAATGATCACCGGTGGCGACTGGGAAATCGCTCTTTATCCGTTATTACCATGCTCATCAGTTCATCGTAATGATATTCTTTTTACGTTTTATGTAAAATATGAATTCGATACATTACAGGGCGAGGTCGTTCAAAAAGACAACAATGTGTTTATCTTCATGCATAACAAAACAACAACATTGAAAGAAAAACAAGATGATCTCATTTTCTCTAATGAAGTTAGACCGGAACCAAATTATGTGTATGATATACTACGGCCAACAATGAAAATAACAAAGAAAATAGCTGCTCTTATTGCAGCCGGTAAAATCTTTTATCAGTCAAATACAGTGGGAGAGGTAATGAATAACTATATAACAGCTTGCAGAAGAAGCAGAGGGTTTTAAACCTCTCTGCTTCTTTTAATTGCTTCTATCTCATTTAAAAGTTTCGAATAATCTTCGGATAATGAAAGTTTCCATGGTGCGTTTTCAAGATAAATACCGCAATCTGTTTTTACATGATGCTTCTTACCAGTATAATCAATAACATCATTTTCCCATGGATCTGTAAAATAATAATGTGTGTTTTTTCCTGTATCCTCCGGATCAATACTCAATCCATTCTTAAAATTACCAAATGGATCCCCTGTATTTTTTAAATATTTTTTAATTGATTTTTTTGATATCCCAGCTACAGTACAGAAAATATCTTTTTCATTATCTTCATTTAATTGCTCTACTATATATCTTTTAGCACCTAATGTCTTAAACTTAGTATAAAGATTATCTGAATTCTCGAAATCCCAAACTCCTAATTGTTTTTCTTTACCCTTAATATTTTTCGGTCTTGCTGCGTCTCTAGGGAATCCTCTATATACTAGACAAGTCTCAATTTTCTTTGTTATATTTTCATTATATTTATCAATCCATCCCAAATGATCCTTATAATTTATAGCTTTAATACTATCAGTATCACTATAAATATAATCGTTACCAAATTCATATATACCAAGAAATAGATTTCTTCTCGCATATGCCGTAATAAAAAGCCCCTGTGGGTAATATGTCGTTCTGTTTCTTCCTTCATTATAATGGTCAATTTGCTCTTCTTTGTCACCCTCCAATGCCGTAAATTCACCTGTTTCATTGTCAAAATTATATACAAGCCTTATAATATCCATAACAATCATTCCATAAAGAGAGTTAAGCATCTCTTTTTTTAATGCATATTCTTTTTTACTTTCATCATCTTCTAAGCCTTTTAATTCTGTCTTTGCTTTATAGAAATCTAATACACATTCAATTATCGGTTTTGGAAGATAATCTCTATTATAGATCCATATATCAACAACTTTAAATTCAAAATCATAATATTTTGAAAATACTATAAAATCAACATTAGTTACAGACATTTTACAAAATTTACAATATCTTATTCTTCCATTGTCAACGATCATTCCAGATTTATCAGCATCCCAGATTTTACTCTCTGAAATAGGAGCATCTGGTACATTACTTTTCAATTTTAAATCCTTAAATACAATATCAAAAATGCAACATTTATTTTTAATATAATAAAAAAATTCTTCCTTATTTTTTATAGTTACTTTCTTTCCTTTTCCTGCAGGAAATTTTTCGCTCAACATAACTGCAGGATAAGATGATGTAAAGTCAAAAGACCCAATTTCTCCTGAAATTGTTTCGTTGACCCAATATGCGTTTGCGTGATTAAAACCTCCCATAAATGCTCTCTTACATATATCGTATTCTTCATCTGTTATGGTAAGTTTACCGATATATTTATTGAAACTACTATAATATTTTTTTGAATAGCATTTTTTTCTAACATATCCCCTGACATACCCAGTCTTTGTATATGGTATTGTTGCTATATGCTCCCCATTCTCAAGTTTCTCTTGTATGAATGCCATGCCTACACGTACATCATGTATACAATAGCCAATTTCCTTTTTTGTTAATACTGTCTCTTTTGTCCTGCATAAATCATAGTCAAGATCACCTACCATTTTAGAAATATGATATTTATTCAAATTTTTTCCTATATCGGCAAGAGATTTACCAGAAAGCAAATAACTACAACGAAACTCCACCCCATACTCAGTTAAGGCATAAAGAGGTTTATTCAGATCCATTACAAAAATTTCTTTAAACTTAAACATTTTCTTTATAAAAGCAAAGTCAAAAGACATATTGTGAATATAACAAACTAATCTGTTGTATTCATCTAATCCGAAATGCTTACTTATCTCATTAAGTAATGTTACAAAATCATTTATATCCCTTCCCATTATTGTATGGCCATTTATACCAAGCATCCATGCGTACACCCATGCAACTTTTCTATCGTTTACCTTGTCATAGAATGAAGTGGTCTCTGTATCAAACATACACGGAACATCATAATAAAGAACATAGTTTTTCCCTTTTTTCTTTTTTCTTCCTATTTTAGTGATATTCCCTATTGCTTTTATGAAATTTTCTATATTTTCTTTATCACATTTTATAAATGTTCTTCCATGCTTGTTATACATTTATATTTACCTCATATTTCCCAAAAATCATCGTTATAAATATCCGTGTTTCCAGGTTCCATCCCGTCAGAGTAATAATGATAACCAGATCCGGTTTCCAAAGCATTAACATAATTGCTAAAAGCTTCATCTTTAAAGTCATCAATAGTTAATTCAGGTGCTGAATTATTTATTACTTCAATCGCTACCTCTCGTAGTTGACTACTTGTGTATTCATTATATAAATCTGGTCTTGTATTTCGTAATCTTTCTTCCAAATATGACCAATGCAATGCAAACATTCTCTTTTTTGAAACATCCGCATCTTTAAAATCAATTTTCCTTTCCAATCCCTCCCATGTTTTATCCAGCATTTCTTCATATCTCGTTATAGTCGTTTTTGCATTTAAGAAATCTTTTGTCCTTTTTATGTAATGAACCAATTCATTCGTACTCATATTATTTATATCATCAGTTGTTATATTACCTGATTCGTTATCCCAACTTTTCACGGTCTTATAACTATTTTCTTGTCCGTATTTTTCATACATCCTTTGAACCCTTTTTACAGCGACTCCCCGAAGCTGCTTGGCAATCTGCTGCTTTGTTTTCATATCTTCTTTCATTATATCTTGTATTCCTGTATTTAATAATGTAGGTGTATCATATTTTCTTTTTGTTGCCATAATATATCCTCCTGATAAAAAATAAGGGAGCAGAGCTCCCTATTTAAACAATTCTCTAATCAAACAAAAAATAAGAAATATACATCCAAATAAAACAAAACTACCAGCCATCATCATTTCTCAACACCCTCTTTCTCAAAAATTTTTCTCATCATGTCATCACCGAATATCTCATCGATCAGCATATCTTCTTTTGCCAATTTAAAACTATCATAAATAGGATCAATTGCATCGTACCAACCGAGTTTGTAAAGATACTTCATGATATCTTTCATCTTCTTAAACATTTCAACTTTCTTCTCTCTCATTTCTTCCTCCTTCTTCTCATTCATTTCTTTATTAATTCTGTTCACATTCATTCTTATTACCTCTCTTTCTTTCATTT
>ERZ780006.116-NODE-116-length-12474-cov-7.15235_pt1 | contig 12474 bp, 10 predicted proteins | sample MGYA00511873_ERZ780006 | MGnify/ENA primary metagenome ERZ780006 (study PRJEB29588, sample SAMEA2155215) | human gut metagenome | biome: human gut; feature: human-associated habitat; material: faeces | place: Denmark | collected 2008/2010 ... | reverse complement strand
TAAGGGAGCATGGCGCATTCTGTGCTATGTACTAGTACAGGAATGCCGGATGGGGTTTTTATGGAGATGACGCATATACTTATTATGATGCTGACAGAGTTGGCGGTGGACATGCTGTCATGATAGTTGGTTGGGATGATAACTTCTCCAAAGATAATTTCAGGGAGACAAACAGACCGGCAAACAATGGTGCATGGCTTGTGAGAAATAGCTGGGGAGACTATAAGGATTATTTCTGGATGTCATACGATACAGTGTCTCTTGCTGATACAGCGTGGGTCTTTGATGTGACAGGCTCTGACAACTATGATAATAATTATCAGCTGGACGGCGGTATAAATACTTATAAAGTCTCTAATTACACGACAATGGCCAATGTATTTACAGTAGGAGAAAAGGAAGGCGTGACGTATGAAAAGCTTAAGGCTGTTTCGCTTTCTATGACAAGGGAATCTAATGTTGGTTATAAAATACAGGTATATACAGATTTGACGAACTTAAAGGATCCAACAAGCGGTACCTTGCAGGAGTCTGCTACAACAGAAGGAACGAGTGCATTTGCAGGTTTCTATACCATACCACTTAAGGAGGCCGTCAATTTAAAGCCGGGCAGCTCATTTTCAGTGGTTGTCACACTCGATAAGGCAGCTTTGGATCATGAATCTGCATATAAGGAGGCGAGAGGTGATACCGTAATATGGGACTGTGAGGTAAACAGGGAGAATTCCAGAAGTTTTTATAAATATGGAACAAAATTCTATAATATTACATATCCGAATGGTGATGACGGAAATTTATGTATCAAGGCATTTACAACAAACTGTACGGATGTGATTGATACACCGGATGTGCCTGACACTCCAGATGTTCCGGATACGCCAGATGTACCGAACACCCCGGACAAGATATCCCCAATTGGAAAAGAAAAAACAGGTGTATTAAAAGGAACAGATGGTGCATGGTACTATTTCAAGGATGGAGAGATAGATACTAAATGCAATGATGTTCTTAAAAATAGTAATGGCTGGTGGGTAATCCGCAATGGCAAAGTTGATTTTAATTATAATGGAATTGCCTCAAATGCAAATGGAGACTGGTACTGTCAGAATGGCAAGGTAAACTTTAATGCTAATGACATATTATATACACCACAGGGCTGGTATTATTTCAGAAGTGGAAAGGTACAGAAAGGCAAGGAGACAGTACAGAGGAACAGCAATGGCTGGTGGTATATCGGGACAGATGGTAAGGTTGATTCTAATAAAAACACAGTAGCGCGAAACTCAAATGGCTGGTGGGTAATCCGTAAAGGCAAAGTGGATTTTAATTATAATGGAATTGCCTCAAATGCAAATGGAGACTGGTATTGTCAGAATGGCAAGGTAAACTTTAATGCAAAAGATGTATTATATACACCACAGGGCTGGTATTATTTCAGAAGTGGAAAGGTACAGAAAGGTCAGGAGACAGTACAGAGGAACAGCAATGGCTGGTGGTATATCGGAACAGATGGCAAGGTTGATTTTAATAAAAACACAGTAGCGCAAAACTCAAATGGCTGGTGGGTAATCCGTAATGGAAAAGTGGATTTCAATTATAATGGAATTGCCTCAAATGCAAATGGAGACTGGTACTGTCAGAATGGCAAGGTAAACTTTAATGCTAATGACATATTATATACACCACAGGGCTGGTATTATTTCAGAAGTGGAAAGGTACAGAAAGGCAAGGAGACAGTACAGAGGAACAGCAATGGCTGGTGGTATATCGGGACAGATGGTAAGGTTGACTTCAGTTACAATGGAATTGCTTCAAATTCATATGGAAGCTGGTATTGTAAATGCGGAAAAGTGGATTTCGACTATAGCGGAAAGTATAAGGATTCTACAGGAAAAACTTACAGTATAGTAAACGGCCGGGTTGAATAATATTAAAATTTTGTATGGGGAAAAGTACTATAACGAATACATATATGTTTGACACCATGTGTATTCAGGTAATTGTCTGTTTTATAGCCGCTATTTGCGGAGCAACTGTAATAACTGAATTCCTCCGAAAGTTTAAAGTGACAAAAGTATTGTTTGGAATTTAACATAGAAATCAAAATATAAAGTGAAAGCTCATTTTGGTACTATGTGAATCTAACTACAGTGGATGGCTTAGTAGGAAGGGTCAGGCACTGTTAACACAGGCCCTTAAATTCCTGTGTGGAAAAACACTGGATTATATCAAACGGATTTTTGAAAGAGAAGGTGTTAAGAAATGGGATGGCGGCACAAAGTGGCAGGCCAGTACACTGATCAGTATGTTGGAAAATGAAAAATACAAGGGAGATGCCATTCTGCAGAAAAGTTATACAGTGGATTTTCTTACAAAGAAGCGGGCGATGAATCAGGGAGAAATCCAGAAGTTTTATATTGAGGATGACCATGAAGCACTTATTGAACCGTGGATTTGGGAATGCGTACAGTTGGAGATTCAGCGACGGAAAAAATATTTGGAAGAGCATGGGACAAATTCCTATTCACACAATACGGAGAGTAATCCATTTGCATCCAAGATTGTATGCGGACTTTGTAATAAGGTTTGCTCACGGAAAGGCTGGCAGAGCAGAAGCGGAGTAACCCGAAAAGTATGGCAGTGCAGCGAGCAGTATAAGGTAAAAGGTGTGTTTGGCTGTGGAAACCATCATGTGGAGGAAAGTACATTAGAGAAAGCATTTGTTATGGCCTGGAATGTAGTGCTGGAGAATAAAGAGTATTTCTGGCAGAAATGGGAAGAGCAGAAGAAAAGTGAGAATCTTCTGGAAGCATACAGAGTGGTGGATTTTCAGAATATCGTAGAGGATGCAAAGTCTCTGGAAAAGATGGAGACAAATTTTATGCTCCGGGTGCTGGATCATATCAAAGTCTTTGAGGATGGAACGCTGATGGTGGTATTTTTGGATGGGACGGAGATTGAATGTAAAAATGATGAGGAGTAAAGAAAAGATGCCGATGGGAGTTAATTTGTCAATCGGCATCTTTTGGATAGAAAGAAGATATAAGATATATTAAAATAACTATATGTTCTACATGACTGGGGGGGGAGGTACATATGATTAATAGAACTACTTTGAGAAAAAGAATGAAATTATGGCAAAGTTTTTCGAATAGAGATATGAAAAGAGATGTCTTTGCTACATTGCTTAGAGAAGATATTGAAAATGGAAATAAGATTTTTAGTATAATTGAAAAAGATGTTAAGACGGAAAAAAGATTTAGAAAATTGCTTTCTCCTGGTAGTTTAAATGAATTAAGTGATGTCATAATAGGGTATAATATGTCAACTACTATAGAGGTATTACTTAACATTACAGAGAAAATCTTGATGTTTGAATGTGCAGCAATTAATAAGTATATATTATTACGTGGAAAATATGAAAGATATTTATTTTCAAATAATTATAAACAATGTAAGGAGATTCTTGGAGAAATAGAGAATACTGTGGGATTCTCTATTTGGGGATGTTCCCAGCGTTTTTTAGTAGAAGAATTGGAAAATGGTTTGGAAGCAAACAAAAAATTACTTGGAAAGTATACAGAAGAAATAGGGAAAAATCTACTGATCAATACGTTATTGGACTTTTATAGTTATTCATCAGAAAAGAATACAAGCTATTTTAACTATAAAGACAAGATTAATAAATATTTGGAATCTCTTGATGAAAGTGTGGTTGTTCCTTACTTAAGGTTTAAGTTAGATTATAATGCAGCTTGTAGCAGAGATATAATTGGAATCGTTCTACAGATTGATAGCCAGATATCAGTCGTTGATTTGTATAATAGTTTTGTTGAGATCTTGCAACATAATAGTTATTATAATTATTTTGGAAATAAAAATATTGTGGTTAATATTGAAAAATATATTGATGATTATAGGTTGCATAACTTGATGATTTTTTATGGAGTATATGATAAATTTGATGATTATCTTGATAAACATAATAGTGTTTATAAGATTATTGAAAAATATACTGTCGGTGCTTATGATGAAGTTATTGAAATGTCTATGAATTATATTAAATCTAAACCGGAAGATTTTCAGATGAGACATTTTTTAGCTAAAGCAGTAATTAATTCAAAAAGAAAAATGGAGATTGAAGCAATAGCACTAGATGATATATTCAATATATATAGTTTAAACTCAAAATTCAGTGAAAGTATTTTAAACTTATATAATATGTTGAAGTTATATCAAGGTACATCATGGAAATATAAAATAAGAGGATTTATTTGCAGAAAGCAAGCTGTTACGGATAATTGTTTAGATGTTTTTGTTTCGCATATTTCAGATTGCGTCATTACACCAAATTATGTGGGATATATTTCTGATAAAGAGAACTTTTTGAAAAGCTTTTACAATTATTGCCCAAATACTGCAGAACTATTTCTTTATTTGAGCGGTGTGAAAACGGAATTAAGTGAGTCTTTATCATTAGATTTTATAAGAAAAAATGTTTATATTTCGGCACGTGAGATTGGAAATGGAGAAAATGAGGAGGCTATAAGACATCTAAAAAGTGCATTATCAGTTGTCAATAATACCGATTTTTATAATATGGAGCGGGTGGGAAGAAAACTATTTGTAGCTTATAAAAATTTAAAACTTTGGAAAGAATTAATTGATTTAACAGTCACGTTCTTTATGAAGAATCCGAATTTATGTAAAAGATTCAAGCTAGGAGAATGTATAGATAGTATAAAGCGGTGTAAAGATGTGGAAGTGAGAGGAAACATAAAAACGCCAATTTTTATGTATATATATGATAAGAATGATTATAAGTTACAGAGAATTGCATACGCAAATTACATTGATAAGAATAACATTAAAAATGTAACAGACTTATGCCAAACAGCACAGGAAAAAGAAGAGATAGTCTTTTTTCTATTTAGAATTTGTTGTATGAATGTTCTTAAGCGAGATATACGGCTTGCGAAGAATACAGATGAAGTTGAGAAGGTGCGCATCGACATACTGAGAAATTTGATGGCTCTTGACGAGAAAAATAAAAAAACATACTATGATGAAATAAATAAAATAATGCTTAAAAGGAGTATTAGAGATAAAATTAAGCAATTTAATCAAAGCCGAATTTATGTTGATACAGAGAAAATCGGTGACGAGTATTATGAAATATTTAAAGAAAATTACGATAAGTATATGTTGCTTAAATCTTTTGATGAAAAACTTTCTATGTTAGATATAACATCAGAAAAGTATCTTGATGATCTAAAAAAAATTATGGAGAACATCAATACGCGCTTAAAGCAAGATGTAAATTATTCACAAGAGGTTGTAGTTCTTAAAGATTTAATAAGTAGAATTGCGGATCAATTTTTGTTCAATGAAAAATATGGGTTAAATACTTTTTTAAGTTCAAGAATTAGACATGGCTATTGTCAAAATAAATTACTGACGATTTTTTATGACTATCATTTAACATCAAAGTCCTTAGAAAACACTAGTTCAAATTATAATGTAAATGAATATTGGGATGAAAAGGTGATAAATAAAGGACAAACATATGAGATGTTTAAAGAGATATTGTCGAATTTTACACTGAAAATTGATACAAAGGTAAATCAAATTAAGAAAGAGTGGTTAAGAATTAAAAATCATGAGAATGAAGAAGGACTGTTTGATTTTAGAGACTTTGTAAAAAATTGTGTTTTAGTAATAACAAGTAACGATGAAATGATTCAGGATTATGAAATATTTTATCAAAGTATAATTGATCTTTTTTGGATTTATACAGAGAAAAATTTAGTTATTGTGCGAGAGAAAATAAAAAATGATTTGAAAAAATATTTTTGGGAGTGTATCAATGAATTAGAAAATAGTATAGCGCCGCTTGAAAAAACAAGTTTAAAATCGGTTTTTATAGAAATGAAAAATAATATTAATATATGCAAAACAAAAATAGATACAGTTATTCAAGAATTCTCTGATGTTTTTTATAAAAGAGATATTTCTTATTGTGATTATACAATGAGGGATATGTTTGTTACATGTTTAGAAATTAGTCAGCGATTAAGTGGAGAATTTAAAACGGTAAGTATTATATCAAAAATAGAATGCGATTATACATTTTCGGGAGAGTCATTTCCATATTTTGTTGATATACTAAATATGATGATAAATAATGCCGTAGAACATTTAGGATTTCAAAAAAGTTCGGATATAAAAGTGGAAATAACGATAGAAGATAATAATAGTATTTGTGAAAATTATATTGATATTGTTGAAGCACAAATCCCAGGAAAGAACTTTAAGGATTATGTTGTTATTAAAGTAAAAAATAATCTTGATAAAAGTATAGACGAAAAAAAATTACTGAAAAAAATTCAGGAAATATTTTTTAATGCAAAGAATCCTGAGATTCTTAGAAAATATACTCAGTTAGAAGGTGGATCTGGATTATATAAAATATATAAGACTTTGCAATATAATATAATGGCTCCATATTCCATATTATATAATATTGAAAATAGTCAATTTGAATTGATTATACTTATAGAGATCAATGATTTAATTATTTTATAAGGAGCATATTGAGAGATGGAAATATTATATGTTGAAGATGAGCAAAATAAGGCTCATCAAGTAATGCAGGTTATTAAAGATAATATACCTTCTGCAAATATATATCTGAGAAATTCCTATAATGCTGCATTGATGGAAATAAATAGAGAAACTTTAGATTTAGTTTTATTAGATATGAGTTTGCCATTATATGATATATCGAAGTGTATGGAATATGAAGAGGATAATGACTTTGAAACTTTTGCTGGCATTGATTTATTAGAAGAACTTGTACGCCTTGACAGCACGAAGAAAGTGATAATTATTACAGCCTTTGATGTTTTAGGAGAAGATGATAATAGGATAAATTTAATGCAATTGGATCAAAAGATGAAATCTGAGTATAGGAATAATTATAGAGGTATTATATACTATAACTCTTCTTCACTTGAATGGTGTCATAAACTAATAGAATTAATTAACTTACTTTAAACAGAACAAAGGAGAAATAGGATGAAGATACTGGTTGTAGATGATGAATCAAATAAATTAAAAGCTATAATGCGGGTTGTAAGAGAAATAGATGGAATCGAATTAGACTCTGTGGATATAACTCTTCAATTGAATGAGGCAAAAGAAAAATTGCTTAACCATAGATATGATTTAATGATTTTAGATTTAAATATGCCAGAAGTTTTAGGAAGTGATCCAGATAAAGAAGCTGGGATTAACTTTATTGAAGAAGTAATTTATGTTAAAAGCTATAAAAAGCCAAGAGATGTTATTATACTGACAGCATACGATGAATTAGAAGAAAAAATTAAAGAAAATGAAAATTTAAAAGGTCTACAAGTTCTAAAATATAGTGAAACCTCAATGGAATGGTCAGAGTGCATAAAGAAAAGAATAGAGTACATAATTGCATGTGAAGAAAATGAGAAAGCTGAGAAAGTTTGGGCGGATGTTGCGCTTATTACTGCTGTAAAAACAGAAAGTGAAGCAGTTAGGAAAATATTTAATAATTTGGAAAAAGTTAGAATAAAAAACGATCCTACGATTTACTATAGAACTGAATTGAAAAAAAATATCACAATAGTTACAGCACAACAGTCTGAAATGGGAATGGCTGCTGCAGCAACATTATCGACTAAAATGATAGAGCATTTTAAACCTAAATATATTATAATGGTTGGAATTGCTGCAGGTATAGGAAATGATAAAAATTTAGGAGATATTATTATTCCTTCAGAGGTTTGGAATTATAGTAGTGGAAAGTATATAGAAAGTAAAAACGGTCAAGAATCAATGTTAGAATTTTTGCCAGATCCTGTGTCAATACCATTAGAAGCTAAAATTCGAGAAGTTGTTTCTCAAGAATTTAAGGAACGTTTGTTTGGAATCAGGAATGAAGCAGATAATGCGCCAGAGAATGAATTAAAAGTAGTTATAGGACCAATGGCATGTGGGGCTGCGGTTGTGGCAAATAAAGATATTGTGGAAGAATTAATAAAAAAACATCATAGAAAGACAGTTGGATTAGACATGGAATCGTATGGGGTATTTTTTGCGGCTAAAAATGTAGTAGAAGTTGGAACAATTCCAATATGTATAAAATCCATTTGTGATTTTGCTGATGCTAATAAAGGGGATTCTGCACAGAAATATGCTGCTTTTACGAGTACTTTGTTTGCAAAAAAATTGATAGAAGAAGATTTGGAATTTTAAGAATCGTCAATTTGTTAAAATGAGGATATGAATTTCATAAATAATTAATTTAACAGAACGCAGGAGTTTTAGAAGACTTTATTACTTAAAGATTGGATGAGGTTAATGATGCTGGGACTGTTGGAGGCACTGGCGGTTCTGTCGCACTGGTGTGAACTTCCATAATAAAGTGCAACTCAAGTGAATCATACGGATTGAGAATGCCCTGAAGGGTAGAAAGGGTCAGGCACCAATGTGGTCAACCTAATGTGGAAATCACTGAGAGAATTGCAGTACTTGTTGATTTGGTTAAACTTGTTTGGAATGATGATATGTTCAAATAATTTCTAAGAAGGAAGGTAAAATACATGGTTTTTAATACTTTTATCAGATGCCAAGTATGTGGAAGCATTACTAGAGTACGATTACAAGTTGGATGGCAGGAAGAACATCCTATTGTTGTTACATGTGGTAAGTGCGGTACCTCCTTATCCGGTTATGTAAAAATCAGACAAGAGAAGCCGGGACTGACATTTTCGTTTGATAATGCCGATCAGGTGTTGGATGAAAATGCAGATTATATGGTGGAATGTTCTGGTGAATTTCCAACCGTAAAACAAGGAGATGCAGTTGACCTAGAAGGCTTGGTCATTACACCATTTATACGTTATATTAATTGTATGGAAACTGACGATTCATATGAGCAGTGAATATTCTTGTGCGATAACACCGCAAGTCCGGCAGGCAGGAAACCGCCTGTCCGGACTAACGGAAACCGCTTATGCGAGTTTACTCGCGTAATGTTTTGTCTAATCCATAGACTTCACGCATTGAGATGTTATGTTCGGCATCAATGCTTGTGATGTTGATGCGATAACTGTCATGAGCGATGCGGTCAATGATTGCATCTGCCAGAGGACTGTCATCACCGCCGAGCTGGTCATACCATTCCTCGAATTCATACTGGGAGCAGAAAATCGTTGAAGATTTCTTACGTCTCCTATGAAGTAGTTCGAAGATATCCCTCTGTTCTGAATCCGTTGGTTTCAATAGAAGCCATTCATCCAGAATCAGGACAACGGGATTGGCATACTTAGCCATGACTTTTTTGTAGCTGCCATCTGTGCGGGCAATCTCCAGATCAATAAGCAGATCAGGAAGACGGACATACCTGGTATTGAAATACTGCTTACATGCCTCCATGCCAAAGGCACAGGCCATGTAAGTTTTACCACAGCCTGTAGCACCAGTGATAAAGAGATTCCGGTGTTCAGATATATATTCGCAAGTTGCAAGCCGGTTAATAAGATCCTTGTTAAGCTTGCGTCCGGAAGTGTAGTTGATATCCATGATATTTGCTTCCGGCTGGTCGAATCCAGCGTTACGGATCAGCCGTTTTTGACGATTATTTTTACGATTGCTGTATTCGATGTCCACCAGCATACCGAAGCGATCCTCGAATGGCACTTCTTTAAATTTAGGATCATCCAGCTGGTTGCGAAATGCATCTGCCATAGTGGTAAGGCGCATTTCAATTAATTTATCAATTGTACTCTGATTTGTCATATGTGTTTACCTCCGATAGTAATCGGCACCTCTTGTGATGCCGTGTGCTTTATGTGTGGTCGTGGATTCAGTAGTTTCTGATTCCGGCTTTACAGAACCGGTTACAAGGATGTTTTTAATACTCTTGTAACTGGGCGAAGATGTATAGGACAATGCCTTTTTACAGGCTGCTTCAAGCAATGCATCTGAGTATTTCCCAGCAAGCTTCAGAAGTCCCATACAACTTCGGTAGGTCTGTTGTTCCACACGTTTGGAGGTCAGTATTGCATTGACCACAGTGTACGTATTTATGCCAATCAGCTCAGCCCATTTGCGGAACCGGTCGCCGTTCCATTCCAGATATTTCTGGTGATCTTCCGGCATATGTTCCGTGACCGTGCTGTACTGCCCAGGGCGTCCTTTCAGACGACGGTGGGAAGCAATGCGGTTATGGTTGTAGAAAATTTCAATAGTGGTATCTGTTACCTTTACATCCACTTTCTTTTTGATGTATTCATAAGGAACTGAGTATAGCATTCCATCCACAGATATGTGATAATTGAACTGGACGGTGGCTGTCTTCCAGTCGCTCAGTTCAAAACGGGTAGAAGGTAATGGTGCCAGCAATGGTTTTTCTTCCTCAAGAAATAAGCTTCGCCGACTACCCTCTTTCTTTTGAAAGAGCCTTTGGTTGAACAGTTCGAGCTTGTCTCTGATTGCACGATTTAATTCGGCAAGGGAGAAGAACTGTTCATCCCGAAGTGCTGCTGTAATCCAGGTAGAGATATTTCCTACCGTCCCTTCAGCATTCTGCTTATCCTTGGGAGCCCTGACACGCGCCGGAATAATAGCAGTGCCATAATGCTCAGCCAGTTTCTGATAGGTTTCATTGATCTGCTGGTCTTTCCATCCGCCATTGTGAACAACTGCAGTTTTGCAGTTATCCGGTACGAGGATTCTGGCGACACCGCCAAAATATTCGTACATATGGACATGTGCATTGATCCATGATTTCTGTTTCATGTCCAGAAATGCTTCCACGTATGTATACTGGCTGTAAGTCATTACACCGACAAATATGTATGCTTTGATGATTTCGCCGGTATCAGGATCAATGACTGTTGCAGGATCACCTGCCCAGTCAACTTCAACCTGTTCACCGGGTTTACGGTTGATATGCATGGTAGCGCGATGTTTCTGCTCATCCTGTTGGATGCGATAGCAGAACTGTGAATACATGAGCGGTTCTTCGCCATTGGCACGGCAATCCTCCATGTATTCCGTCCATAGGAGCTTTTTGCTTACGCCGTTGCGAAGCAGCTCATTGCGGATGTAAGCGTAGTCAGGCATTCTTTTATTGGATGTGACTTGTTTTACAGAAGGGAAAAATTTTTCTGCAAGTACAGCATCGGTATCGCTTTCATCAAGTGGCCAGGAGATATCTAATTCCTTAGCTCGCTTTAAAACGCGATTGACCGTTTTCTTGGAGACATTGCAGCTGTCGGCAATGTTCTGCTGACTGAGTCCCAGACCACTAAGTCTGAGAATCTCTCGATACTTGGTCATAGTCATGACCTCCTTTGAATGTATTTACACCTTTTGGTGCATGATTACATTCTAAGGGATTTATGATAAAGGTTTCCACCACCGGAATGGCGGTTTCCTTAAAAACGGATTTGCGGTTTCCTATCTCCGGACAGTGGGGACATGGAGACCGGATTATTCATTTTCTGAGAAACACCACAGTTTGCCATGATGTTATGTTGAGAGAAGCCCAATATTCTAAGCTGGATGATTTCTCGATACTTGGTCATAATAGCGACCTCCTTATAATGAACTTACACCATAGGGTACATATTTTCATTATAAGGATTTGGGAGAAAAATGATTCAAAAAAGCAATATTTGATAAAAAGTAGTGTAAATATTTTGGCTTTATGATAAAATATAACTATATTAAACGATAATAAAATAAAGGGAAGTATGATAAATGAAAGACGATTTGACAAAATTATGTGATAAAATTGAAAATTGTAATAAATGTGGATGTCATAACAGTGAAATTGTTTGTGTAAAATATTGGGTAGGTGTATATATAAATAGAGATAGGAATAAATTTCTAAGGTTAAAAGCAGAAGTAAACAGTCATAAAAATTTTATAGATGATTTTGTTATATTAACATACTTGATGACAATTGCCTCTATATTAATTACGATTTTTGGTACCATATTTTCAAATCAATTAATTGATTTGAAAATATGGTGTGCAATACTTTTTATAATGTTTATTATAAACATTATTGAGTTATGGGGGAAAAATAAATGGGGATATAGGAATAAATGGATATATTATATAGAGGTTGTTTTGGAAGATATGGAAAGAAATCCGGCAGAGTATAATATATCTGACTAATTAATACTTGAGGTAATTTAATAATTCAAATTCAATCCTTGTGGATAACTTGTATTTTAATAAATGCCGCCCATCGGGCGGCACATTTTATTTCTTCTCTTTATTTCGAAATCCTTCAGGTAATTCATCTGACCATAGCAGAAGCCGATTTAGGTCATCCGGTTTTGGAAAAGGACCCATTTTACGAAGCTCGTCTAATACATAGGTAAGATATATATACGGCTTCAGACCATTCAGCAGAGCGGCTCC
>ERZ780006.101-NODE-101-length-14315-cov-3.90407_pt1 | contig 14315 bp, 9 predicted proteins | sample MGYA00511873_ERZ780006 | MGnify/ENA primary metagenome ERZ780006 (study PRJEB29588, sample SAMEA2155215) | human gut metagenome | biome: human gut; feature: human-associated habitat; material: faeces | place: Denmark | collected 2008/2010 ... | reverse complement strand
GTAATGATGCCATAAGAGGGTGTATCAGAAATAAATTGAACTATCTTTTTATTATCAGCGTTGAAAAAGATAGTCGCAACGAATTTTGATTCACCCTCTTATGTATTATAAATACAGTTCTCGGTCTTTGCCCTGTTATTAATCCATCGGCTCGTAATCCTTTGCCAGACCGCCTTCACTGGTTTCCTTATATAAGGAAGGAAGGTCATGACCGGTCTGTTTCATTACTTCCACCACTTTGTCAAAGGATACACGGTGATTACCGTCTGTAAAGGCAGAATAGATATTGGCATCAAGAGCTCGGGCCGCTGCATAGGCATTTCTTTCGATACAAGGGATTTGTACCAATCCGCATACCGGATCGCAAGTCATTCCCAAGTGATGCTCCAAGCCCATTTCGGCTGCATACTCTATCTGGGCCGGGCTACCTCCGAATAATTGGCTGGCAGCGGCGGATGCCATTGAACAGGCCACTCCTACTTCTGCCTGGCAACCGGCTTCGGCTCCGGAAATGGAGGCGTTGTGTTTTACTATATTTCCTCAGAATCCGGCAGTAGCCAGTGCTCTTAAAATCCGCATATCGCTGAAGTCACGGCTTTTTTGCAAGTGATAAAGTACAGCCGGAACCACTCCGCATGATCCGCAAGTAGGGGCTGTGACGATTTTGCCACCTGAGGCGTTTTCTTCACTGACTGCCAGAGCGTATGAGAATACTAACCCGCGGGAACGCAGATTGTCCTTATAACCTTTTGCCTTAATATAGTAAGTGGAGGCTTTTCTGCGCAGATTGAGTGGCCCGGGTAATACGCCTTCTTGATCCAAACCACGCTCAATGGCTTCTCTCATGGTTTTCCATACTTCTGCCAGATAATCCCAAATGTCTTCGTCTTCACATTGCTGGACGTATTCCCAGTAATTGCGTCCGGTACGTTCACACCAGTAGAGGATTTCACTCATACGGTTCATATCATAGATTTCCGGAGTTGAGCCTTTGTCGTGCCCTTCTTCGGCTAGAGCACCTCCGCCTACACTGAAAACAGTCCATTCATCTGTCACCTTTCCTTTTTCATTCAAAGATTTGAAAGTCATTCCATTGGGATGAAACGGATAGAAGACATGGGCTTTCCAGATAATTTCTGTAGGCGCATGCGGTTGCAATGTATCTAAAATGGCTACATCGGTCATGTGTCCTTTACCGGTAGCGGCGAGGCTTCCATAAAGAGTAACTTGAAAAGCTTTGGCTTCGGGATGTTTTCCTAAGAAGATTTCAGCAGCCTTGCGCGGTCCCATAGTATGACTGCTGGACGGACCGGTGCCGATGCGGTATAGTTCTCGGATAGATTTCATTTCGTTTTATAAGGTTAGTTATTATGAGGAACAAAGGTATAAAATAAAAGGGGGAAAGTAGCAAAAAAGGAAAAGAAAAACTCTCTTGACAAATAGGAAAGTTGTCAGGAGAGTTTGGAAACCCACCGGTAGGATTTGGTGTATTGTCTTTATTCTAATTGTCTTTGTATACCTTTGTCACCGACGACAAAATACTGATTATTTTCAATCAGCATGGCACGTCCGCGCTTTTTTTCCCGGTTTTCTTTATTGTCCACATTTACTCCGATAACCTTGCCGTTATAGAAAGTGGAAATATCTTTGAAAATGGTATGTCCCACAATAATATGTTTTGCCTTATAACGGTCCATAATCATTTCTAGGGAGTCTTTTGCCAGCGGATTGTATTTGCCATCGGTGCGTACTAGTCCGCGATACCAGATGGGACCGCTGTTTCCATACAGGAAGGCTGTGAGTGGAGAAAGCGCTTTGCGTTCTTTTTTCGTCATAAATAGTCCTTTACTCATTTCTTCATTGACAGTGGGAATGCTCAAGTTCTTGTCATAGAAGTCTTTGCCCAGTCCGGCATGTACATATAGGTCGTTACCTATCATTTGCATGGTGTTACGGGTTCCCAACCATCTGCCCAGTTCGGTATCGGGACCGAATAGCCGGGGGTACTTCATCTTTAGTTTTTCAGCCAATATTTTATATTTTTCTTTGGTGTATCGGAGGTCATTGGCCAGTACCATCGGTTCATGATTTCCCAGCATGAACGATACGTGTCCTCCGGCTTTGGCTGCTTCCTCTTCCAGTTTGTAGAATAGCCAGAAGATTTGCGGTACATCTTTTCCTCTGTCAAAAATATCACCGATAATCATCAGATGGTTTTTCCCGAAGCTCCATTTGTAGTCTTTATCAATGATATGATTGCCTTGTAACAGGCTGATTACACAGTCCAGCCTTCCATGAGGGTCGGACATGACAAAAACTTTGTCTGCCTGGGGATAATTCCATCCGGGACGTTTTACCGGGTGTAGTTTTACATCAAATGGAAACCTGCCTTTGTGGTCTGTCACATGTAGGGTAAAGTTTTGAGGTAATGTGGTATAAGTGGTATCAATGATATTCCCTTTCTTATCTACATTGATTACTCTGATTTGGCCGTCAGGCTGATACAATACGTATGGACCGTCGGCTGTTAATTCTTCTTTTTTCTCTTTGTCTTTCTTTTTGTCTTTGAAATCAAGAGTTCCGGCACTAAGGCCGGAACTGATGAATGCGAGGGTAAATGCAAGAAGAAAGTAGTTGATAAAATTAGTCTTGCTTGTCATCGATTTGATTTAATATTAAAATTATAAATTTATAGGACATCTATTAATAATGTTCAGTAATGGGGCCTTCTCTATCATCTATTTCTTCTATATTGCTTGTTCCTTCTATAATATCTCCAGTTGCAAAATATTTTGAGAAGCTGAATTTTATATCTGGATTATTTTTATTTATTAGTTCTACATAAAGATGGATAAGTAAATCATCCTTTTTTATTGGGTAATGTGCATGAAAATGTTTATCACTGGAATCCCCTTCTAGAATATCAGTGCTAAAGCTGGAACCTCCCCCATAATACTTCATTTCATTTATATAGCCAAAAGGAGGGGCAGATGCATAACTGTTTGATTTGAAAAGTAAATTAGCTTTGGAATACACCCTATATTCTTGAGAAACAACAGGATTAACAAGAATTTCGTAATCTCCTACTTCATATTCATAAGTAAAATATCCGGCATCATAATACATTCCGATTTCTCCTTCGACATTTCTGATTATTTGAGGAGATTTTTTTAGATTCCACACACCAAGGGGAAAGTTATAAATGGGTACATCATTATTGTTGTTTGTGGTTCCTGCTACTGGAAATGACGAAATACTTCCCCAACCAGTTGTTGTTTGTTCACTTTCAAATTGCATTTGTGTATTTGTATTGATTTTTAGATCAATTTGTCCAATTGAAGGCTTACTTTTGTTGATGCCAATAATGGAACCTGCTAGACCTTTTAAGGCACTTACAGCTGCAGAGCCTCCTGACGTAACTAATGCTTTTAACCCGTTTTTAATGCCACTAACAGTTGCACCTTTAATACTGTTTCCAATACTTTTCCAAAAAGAATCTTTCTTAGTTATTCCGTTTTCAATTTCTTTACTGACTGTATTAATAAACCCTTCTTGATTAACTGCAATAGAAGTTTTTGAATTATTGAATGTATTGGCAAGATTGAAATTGAAGTTAGAAATATTAGTGGTGTTCATTACGATAGTACCTGTGATATCTCCACTTGTTTGAGCCATACCTGTAGTTTTTATTTTATTAACAGCCCAACCTCTAATTTCGAAATTAGCTAAGCTTTGTGTATTAAGACTAGGATCATAAGCACACTCTATTTCTAATCCATACCAATTGTTTGCTTTATATCCAGAGCTAACAAACTCGTTTCCTAAAAATGTACCTTCTGTACTTGCTATATATGAAGATTTTTCTGAACGATTTATGGGTATAGAAATTTCTTCCATAAAGTTGAATAGACTGGTAGTTTTGTCTGTACGGATTCCCCAAAAGGCCTCTGAACTACCTAAGCCTGCTGATGAAGCTATTTCATAAAAGAAAAAACGGAGTAATCCTGTATATTTGTGGTATAAAGCAAAATATTTTGTAGGAGTACTTTCGGTTATATTGCTATAAATGAGTTCCCAGCCATTTTCTCTAGAATAATATCGATTTGCATATATTGGATCAGAAGCATTCTCGTCTAACCATGTTGAAGGAATTCCTAGATTATTGCTGCTACCTTTTTTCCATGGAATTCCCATGGTAGTTATGGTATGTGTAAATGGGTTTATAGTTTCAATGTCATTTATACGGTCCCAATCAAAGTAATTATCAAAAGCAGAACGATTACTTGGTGGATTATTGGGGTGGGTGGTTATTATGTCATTGGTAAAGGTGTCATCACAACTATTAAATAAACATGAAGCAAAGATGAATAATAATAAGGATTTTCTCATATCTTTATGTATTTTATATAGTTAATTTCTCTTTAAGTTAGGGAGTGATAATACTCCCTAACTTAAAGAGAAGGATTTATTGATTTGGATTTTATCAATTTGTGTTGACTATTATTTCAGATATTCTGGTGTTTGTACAATATTAGAATTAGCATTAATTTCTTTTTGAGGAATAGGTAATATTGTACGATAATAGTTTCTGTCGAAATCCATAGATGTTTTTTCGTCAGCGAAATGCACTACCTCTTTCATCATATCGTCTGTTTCGTTAATACGAGTTACTCGTAAGTTATTACGTAATAAGTCAAACATGCGGTGCCCTTCACCAATGAGTTCTTTCCTGCGTTCTTCTAGAACATCATCAAGGGTAACCTTTGCGGGCATCGTATAGTCCGGATTTCCTCGGAGTGCAATGGCTTTCAGGTATTTTGCAGCTTTTGTTGCATCTCCGTTTTTCACGGCTGCTTCGGCTGCATTTAAGTAAGTTTCGGAAAGACGTACTATAGGAATATTGGCATCCATAATATTTTCTCCAGGTTGTGGTTGATACTTATTCAAATACATTACTTTTTTGTCTTGATTAACTAATAACTTAATGCGTACATCATTAGGCGTTTCTAACAGATGGTGATAAAAACTGACTGTAATGCACATATCTTGATATCCTTTTGGAGAAGTTAGATATCCCATACTTTCATTGCCGGGGCTTTCGGTAGTAGTATTGACTATTTCGAAGAGAATTTCTCCCGGATTTGCTTCGGAGGCTTCCGTACCCCATACAGTGGGATATTCTTCGGTATTCCATAATTGGTATTTATTGGCTTCCGATCCTTTTATTGCTTCTTCTGCAGCTTGTAAAGCTTCACTGTTCTTCCCCATATACAGATATGCCCGACTTAACAAAGTTAATGTGGCCCATTTACTGATTTTACCTTTCTTATTTAAGGATAAATCTTTTTGATTCAAACTAGTACCTGACCATGAATATGTGGGTATCATTAAACTATCCGCATTCTTTAAGTCTTTGATTATTTGATCATAACATTCAGCTACAGTGTTACGTGAAGGCTTACTGTCGGCAGTGGCTGATGCTGAAGTGATGATAGGTACTCCTAAAGAGGCTCCGTTATCTTTTAAATAAGTATATCCGAAGAAGCGCGTAAGGTCAAAAAGGGCCAGACCACGTATTGCTAATGCTTGTCCTTCCAAATCATTGCGGAAGATATGCTCATCTTCATCGTTTGGAAGAATTTCGATATTGTCAATGCCGTCTAAAATTACATTACAGTTTTGAATGATGGAATAAAGATATGACCAGTGTGTACTTGGTCCATTTGCAGGTAACCAATCCATTTGGTAATAGTGAGCTGTTCTACAAGTTGATTGTACAGCTTGCATGTCATCTCCTGTTACATCTCCGTAGTAGATTAAACGCCCGGAATACGCATAGGCATTACGCATTGTCGCATAAATGGCGTTTAGTGAATAATCAATGTCGGAGAGAGATTTGATACTCGTTTCTGTTGGAATTTGTGTGGACGGTTCTAAATCCAACCAATCGTTTCCACATGAAGTAAACAATCCGATGGATAAGACTATTGATAAAAAATTATGTAATGTTCTCATATTGTTGTTTTTTAGTGGTTAAAAATTGATGTTGAGACCAAAAGTAACGGTTTTTAAAGGCGGTGTGGTTTGAGTTGCACTACCGGCACTAACAGCTTCAGGATCATAATTGTCATAGGCCGCCCATGTCCATAAATTGCTTGCTGATGCATAAAAACGAACATTTCCTATATTGATTTTATTTGTCCATTCTTTAGGTAACGTAATGCCGAATGTGATATTTTTTAAGCGGAAATAATCAGTACTGTGGATACGGCGGCTACTTGTTATTTTATGCATTGATACAGAAGATGATTTACCCGGCATATATACTTCTATATTGGTTTGATCACCTGGCTTTTTCCAGCTATCACGATAATAAGTCGGAATGTTTGCATAGGAATCGTAACCGCCATGTTCTGTCTTTTGTGCCCAAGTATCATAAGAATATCCTCCGAATTGATAGGAGAATAAGAAATTTAAATCAAGCCATTTATAACGCAATGAATTAGAGATACCTCCGTTAACAGTTGGTTCTGCATGTTTATAAGGAATGAATTGTGCATTTTTAGAGTTCTCGGTAATTTCTTTTATATAATTTCCGTTCTCATCCAATTCATTGGTATAGAATAGAGGATTTCCTGTTTCAGGATTGATGCCCGCAAATTCTTGTACATAGAATGTACGATAAGAACTTCCTACTTTGTGTATTTGGGTTCCACTGACAATTTGTGTCTGTTCGCCATCTAATTTTACAACTTTATTGGAGTTATGACCTAAATTGAAAGTTGTATTCCAGTTAAAGTCTTTTATTTTAATATTAGTGGAATTAATAGTTAATTCAATACCTTTATTTTTCACTTCACCTATATTCATTAAATAACTACTAAATCCTGTTGTCATGGATACAGGACAGTCCATTAATAAGTTTTTAGTTGTACGGGTATAATATTCAATCGTGAAGTTCAGACGATCCCAAAAACCAAAATCCAAGCCAATATTCATATTATAATTGGTTTCCCATTTCAGATTAGGATTTGCAATTTGGGACATTTGAATACCGGGTTGCTCCAAGTAACCACCACTAATGGAGCTTAATCCCATATAGCCGAAATAATCAGAAGGAAGAGTACCGTTTACACCGTATGATGCTCTTATACGCAAGTCTGTCAACCAATCTTTTACAGGTTGCATAAATTCTTCTTCAATAGTACGCCATGCTCCGGATACAGACCAAAATGTTCCCCAACGATTGTCACGGTGCAAACGTGAACTGCCATCAACACGAAAACTAGCTCCTAGATAATATTTATTTTTGTAATCGTAATTCAAACGGCTTAAATAGGATACCAGTCTGTACCTTGAATCACTTCCCCCTACAGATACTGTTTTCATTCCATTACTAATGGCATGTTTGTCGGGAGTTGTAAAATTGTAAGCTTCCCCTGATAAATAGTCATTGTAGGTATCATCAATTTCATATCCGGCAAGAAAGTCCAAATGATGAATGTTGTTGAAAGTAGTTAAATAGCTTAAGGTGTTACTCCATACCATTTTTTTATATTCTCTTATGCGTTTTACTACTTCTCCATTTTCATCTTCACCGTTGGAAGTACGTGGGTCATACCATTTCTCACCTTTTACAGTAGTGTAATCATAACTGAATGTTGTTTTGAATTTCAGATTTTTTATGATTTCGTATTCGGCATAAAGCGTATTGAATGCGCGTAGCATTTTTTCATGTTTATAATCGTATTCAGCTGATAATTTGGGGTTGCGGTCATTGGCTTTACGAATAAATTTACGATTCCAACTGCCATCTTCATTGTAGACCGGATCTGAAGGAGTAGCCCAATTACGTGAGGAATAGAAAGGAGATGTATAAGTGAATCCTTCGTCATAAACACTCTGATTTACATTTGAGAAAAGTATCTTGGCGCCTACAGTCAATTTGTCTGTTGCACTGAAATCTGCGTTCAAACGCCCTGTTACACGTTCCAAACCGGAACCTTGTACAATACCGTTCTGCTTCATATATGATAAAGAAGAGTAATATTTAAATTTATCGCTGCCACCGGCTAGTGATGCTTCATAGGTAGAATGATGTCCCTTTTGGAAAAGCTCTTTATTCCAGTCTGTGAAACCACACCATGGAATTGGAGCATATTTATCGATTTGCCCATCTGCATAAGTTTTACTTTGTGACATTAGCTCTTCCTCTGATATATTAGGATTTTTATCAGCTAGTTTACGTTGTTGATATAATATCAATCCATTGTAAATATATTCACGTCGTTCTTCTCCCCCCATAACTGGGCGATAATCCATTGCGAAATCATTGCTACCCCAGTCTGCTTTTAATGAAATTTGTGCTTTTCCGCTTTTTCCTTTCTTGGTGGAGATTAAAATAACTCCATTTGCAGCACGTGAACCATAAAGGGAGGCTGCTGCAGCATCTTTTATTACTGTAATATTTTCAATATCCGAGTTGTTTAATGTAGACATTATGTCAAATCCGGAGTCGGAGCTGGTAGCAGCAACAGAACCGGATTGGACGGGAACACCATCGATTACGTATAGTGGAGAATTGCTTGCATTGAAAGAACCCATACCACGAATACGGATAGAAGTGGAGGCACCAGGCTGACCTGAACTGGAAGTGACTTGTACTCCGGGAGCATTACCTTCTAGCAAACTGGAGAATGAAACTACGGGTAAATCTTTTAATTCTCCTGTCTTCACAGTAGAAGCAGAACCTGCGTATGCCGATTTCTTGAAAGTACCATAACCGGTAACAACCACTTCTTCCATAACATTATTATCAGGAGCCATGACTACTTTCAGTATCTTTCCGGCAGTGGCTTTTATTTCCTGCTTGCCATAACCTATATAGGAGATAATCAAAGTGGCAGGTATACGGTCTACATCTAATGAGAAGTGCCCGTCCAAATCTGTAGTAGTTCCATTCGTAGTACCTTTGACTAAGATATTCGCTCCAATAATAGGTTCTCCCGTCTCATCCAGTACTGTACCGGTTAATGTTGTTTTCTGTTGAGGAACAGCAGACTCTTTTTCTTCAATTTGCTTGATAGCAATAACGCCGTTGTGAACTGAATAGGTCAAACCGCTATTCATAAGACATTTATCAAGCACATTGGCTATTTTTTCGTTATTTACATTTAGGTTTTGGACTTTTATTTGTTTTACATCATTGGTGCTGTATACAAAAGTAAAGTCGGTTTGTCTTTGGATTTCCCAAAGAATTTCACTCAACGTGGCATTCTTGAATGAGGCTGTGACAGTGGCTTGTGCAAACACTTTGTTGGCAGCCTGCATAAAACCTGTGGTAATGATACAGAAAAATAGGAACGTAATCCACAAACGTTTACTACTTTTACCGTGATTGGTGTAGTTGTGTTTTTTGTCCATAATACATCATTTTTATTAGTTATAGAATGTGATTGTTTTGTTATTGACTTTTACGTGTACTTTTTGAGTCTCTTCCAACAAACGTACAAATGGAGTGATTTCCGAATACCGATCTACATTGCATCCGAAGCGTAGGTCTTTTATTTTCTCATTGGCAAAAATTACTTCCATGTTATACCAGCGTGATAGTATTTTCATGATATCTTCCAATCGCTGGTCTTTGAAATGAATTTTTCCTTTTATCCATGAGGTATAAAATCCGGCATCTACCATGCGTATCTGTATGCTGCTGTTTCCGAGGCTGATGGTAGCTTGCTGGGAAGGCTTTAAAATACAGCTTTCTCCAGTTTCTGTATTTACTTTGACAGAACCGTTTACCAAAGTTGTCTGATACTCTTCCTGTGGATAAGCAGAGATGTTGAATGTGGTTCCCAACACTTCTACTTGCATGCCTTGAGTGCATACTATAAATGGTTGCCCTGTTTTGCAGACTTCAAAATAGGCCTCGCCTTCCAGTTCCACTTTGCGTGGACCGTTATCAAATGTCACAGGAAAGCGGAGACTGGTCATTGCGTTCAGATGCACTTTTGTTCCATCACTTAACAATAGAGCATATTCTCCACCTCGTGGAGTTTCCACTTTATTATATACAGGCTTGTTTTTTGGGGCTGTTTTTGATGTTACTTGGTAATTCAGCATTGTAGAGTCCATGTGGACTCGGGCTCCGTCTATTTTCTCAAGCAGACTCTCTGTTTCTTTATTTATATGGATTGTCTGGCCGTCCTCCAATGTCAGAATAGCTTGGGATTCCCCAGGTAGAATGGATTGTGCGATGAACTGTTTGTCCGAAAGAGAAACGGGCGAGGTGAATTTCATGGAAATACTTACAAAAAGGACAGGTAACAGAATGATTGCGGCATAACTTACTATTTTGATATATCTGCTTCTGTTATTATTTCTTTTGATTCGCTTTTCCACTTCTTTCCATCCGGATGAAGGATTGAATGCCGTATTTTTCCGGAAATGTTGCTTTTGGTTTTCTTCATCACAAATTTTCTTGAATAAAATCTCGTGCGCTGTAGATTCTTCTCTCCAAGCAGTTAGTTTTATTGTTTCTTCCGGGGTTATTTCTTCCGACAGATACCTTGCTATGAGGTTGGCTATATAGAAATCTTGTTTTATCATATTTTGACCTGTTTTTTATCTCTTTTATAATAAAACAGGTCTGTTTGAAATTTGGGTGAATAATAAAACGACTTTTTTTGAAAAAAAACAAATTAATGTCTTTTTATATAAAGAACAAGAGGAAGTAATAGTAGTCTTTCAAGTTCTCTCTGAGTTTCTTGTAGGCTATTTTCTTTAATGTATGGACTGTTTCTGTAGATATGTTTAGTCTGTCTGCTATTTCTGCATTTTTTTTCCCTTCCAGAGCTAGTTGCATAATGGCTTTCATTTGGTCGGGTAATTTATCTATGGCTTCAGAAACGATACGATAAGTTTCCTCTTCAACGATTGCATCGTGAAAAAAGGAATCCTTTTTCTTTTCGATGACATTTTGAGCGTATTCATATACTACTTTTGAATGCTCCAGTTCGTTGAGTGCTTTATTGCGTACAGCTGTATATAAAAATGCTTTTACCTGATGCAGATAAAAAAAATCTTCTCTTATTTGCCATAGTTTGGCAAATGAATCTTGTACAATATCTGCTGAAGTTTCTTGGTTTTCTGTATATTGATTGGCAAATAAGCATAGAGTTACATAATATTTATTGAAAATATCATGAAACCCTTGCTCATTAAGCTTAATACTTATAGTTGTATGAGAAGTTCCCGCTGCCACCTTTGCTTTTAATTTTCTCTAATTTTAGTGCGAATATAGAGAAAATTAATTAAAAACAGCCTCTTATTCTATTAAAATATTATTTTAAGTCTACTACAGTAATACCTGCCCCACCAAATTGTACGTGTTCGTCTTGATAGTGTGCTACTCCTGGAACACTTCCCAAATAGCTGCGAATCAGGGTGCGCAGTATGCCTGTACCTGTTCCGTGAAGGATACGTACACGGTCTATTCCCAATAGTATGGCATCATCGATAAAATAAGTTACTGCCTGTATCGCTTCATCGCCACGCATACCGCGTACATCAATATCTTGTTTGAAATTTAGTTTCTTTTCATATACCCGATCTTGTGTTTCACTGCTGACGAAGGTACTTTTTACCATTGTTTTCTGGGTGGGCTGTATTGGTGTGCTACGTTCCAGCTTATCCAGTTTTACATTGGTTTTTATCATTCCGAACATAACTATTGCATTTTTGCCATTAATTCCTAGTACTTCTCCGACACTGGATTGACCTTTGATCTTTACAGTGCTACCTACAGTGATAGGCTGTTCTTTGGGTATTGACAGTTGGGAAGATTCCGTTTTGGCTTTATCCTTTTTGTTTTTTTTCCGCTCTTGTTTTTCACGGAGTTTTTCCATTTTCCGGATGATTTCATCTTCCTTGTTCTTTTTCTCGATATCTTCTATCTGATTTTTAAAATCAGTCAGTTCCTGACGTGCCGATTGTGTACGTTCTTTGTCGGCTTGTGCTTCCTTGATGATACGGATGGTATTTTCAATTCGGGCATTTGATTCCTGTATCAATCTTTCCGCATCTTCTTTGGCCTTTCGCAAAATCTCTTTACGACTTTTCTCCAGTTCCTGTAGTTCTTCTTCGTATTTGGCGATGGTTTCTTCCATCTGTTTTTCTCGTTTGCGGATGTTCTGACGCTTGGTTTCCCAATAACGTTTGTCACGTACGATATCTTGTAGATATTTATCAGCATTGATATATTCACTCCCTACAATTTCGGATGCGTCGGCTATTACTTCTTCCGGTAAACCTATTTTCCTAGCTATTTCTACTGCAAATGAACTTCCCGGATTTCCTATTTGTAATTGGAATAAAGCTTGCATTAAATGCCTGTCATATAACATGGCACCATTAACCACTCCTTCGTGATCTTCGGCAAAATGTTTCAAATTTTGATAATGAGTGGTGATAACGCCGAATGTGCCCTTTTCATTGAAACGTTTCAACACAGCTTCAGCTATGGCTCCTCCAATTTGTGGTTCTGTACCTCCGCCGAATTCATCAATGAGGATAAGGCTGCGTTCGTTACAGCTTTTCATCATTGTTTTCATGTTGGTAAGGTGTGAGGAGTAGGTACTCAGATCGTCTTCGATACTTTGTTCGTCACCTATGTCTATAAAGATACTGCCGAATAATCCGGCATGGCTACGTTCATGCATCGGAACCGGCATACCACATTGTAACATATATTGTAGTAATCCCACAGTCTTCAGACAAACGGATTTACCTCCGGCATTCGGTCCGGATATAATTAGAATGCGTTGATTTTTAGTTAGTTCTATATCTAGAGGAACAACCTTTTTATTATGCTTGGCCAGCGAGAGTTGCAATAGTGGGTGTATGGCCATGGTCCAGTCCAAAATCTGTTTGTCTTCCAATGATGGTTTGGTGGCGTTCGTCTGAATGGAAAAATGGGCTTTGGCACGGATGAAATCAATTTCTGCCAAAAATTCGTATGACTGGAGGATGGCGGGGACCTGTGGGCGGATTATGATAGAGAAATCTGTCAGGATACGGATGATTTCCCGGCGTTCTTCTCCTTCCAATTCCCGTATTCTATTGTTTGCTTCCACTACTTCGGCCGGTTCTATGAAAACTGTTTTGCCAGTGGATGATTCATCGTGTACAATTCCCTTGATTTTCCGTTTTAATCCCGGTGCGACAGGGATGACGAGTCTTCCGTCACGCATGGTAGGAGTTACATCTTTATCAACATAACCTTCTGCTTGAGCGTTGCGTAGAATTGCATACAAACGGCGAGATATGCTTCCGGCTGTCGAGGCCAACTCTCTGCGGATGCGTAATAATTCGGAAGAAGCGTTGTCTTTGATTTTTCCGAATTTGTCTAAGATGTTGTTAATACGCGTAATGAGTTGAGGAAACACGATAATATCTCCTGCCAGTTTTTGTAGGGCAGGGTAGGGGGAGTTTTCTTGTTCTTCGTCATTCGGGGTCAGTGTCAGAAAATGGATGATATCACGAATTGTTTCTAAAGAACGGCGTAAATCAAACAGTTCTTGCTCATCCAAATACATACCTTCTACGCGGATACGTTTTAGTGATGGGCGTACATCAAAAAAATATTGGTCGGGAAAACTGTCTTCCTCTTGTATGATGCGTATGAATTCCATCACCTGTTCCAGCCATTCATTAATATCCTTAAAGGATTCTGAGAAGTTCATTTCATCTACTCTTTCTTGACCTAATGTGCTGAGACATTTCTCTTTTAGTAAATGACGGATGGAATCGAAACCTATTTTCTGTTCGAAATTCTGAGGGTATATCATGATTTATTTCTTTCGTTTATTATTCGTATGCAAAAATACGATTTGAAAATTTTATAGCAAAAAAACTGGTAAACTATTTGCTTATTTAAAATAAAGTCGTACCTTTGCAGCGCTTTCAACAGAAAGTACTTTTGAAAAAAGAAGTCTTGGAGAGGTGGCAGAGTGGTCGATTGCGGCGGTCTTGAAAACCGTTGTACTGCGAGGTACCCGGGGTTCGAATCCCTGTCTCTCCGCTGGAAAGAATTGCAAAACAAAGAAAATCCCTGTAAATTAATACTTTACGGGAATTTTTTGTTTTTGGTGCATGGCAAAAATAAGCATATCAAAGCATTCTTTCGGTGTACTATTCGGTGTACCTGGTCTTATGCTTACATATGTGATATCCTCATGCTCTCAAAAAAGATCAAGAACTTTTCAAAAAAGACGACGACCTTTTTAAAAAAGAACAGGAACTTTTTTAAACACGTC
>ERZ780006.79-NODE-79-length-17928-cov-6.80714_pt1 | contig 17928 bp, 18 predicted proteins | sample MGYA00511873_ERZ780006 | MGnify/ENA primary metagenome ERZ780006 (study PRJEB29588, sample SAMEA2155215) | human gut metagenome | biome: human gut; feature: human-associated habitat; material: faeces | place: Denmark | collected 2008/2010 ... | reverse complement strand
ATAACTTTCTACTTTTATATGTGCATATGTTGCTCGTTGCACTCGCTTATATGCTAGCTAGGACAGATGCTTCAAAATCTCATCATACTGGGTATACATCTTCTGCACTTCATTTTCCAGTGTATAGTAGTGCATGATATATGGCACCAACAGCACTAGGAATAACAGTGTAAGTACAAGAAGCATTGGGTTGCTTATCATGATGGATGCGATTATTGACATCATGGTGAGTATAGCAAAGGTTACTGTCACTATGAGGTGCACAAGGCGCTCATGCTGGAAGAAGGCTATTTGTGTCAGGTGTTCCTGCAGTATTTTCTTCCACTCTTCTTTTGATATCTTATCAGGATTGGCAAGCAGATTGTCAATCTTAAGTCTATAATTAATTATTCGTTTTTTCATTTTATTTTCCACCTTTCCTAATACGTACTTTTTTATTTTAATACAATGATAATTGAATCTAAAAATCCGCTATACCAACCTCTGGCATAGCGGATTAAAAAATAAAATGCAATTAAAGATATCACCTGTTATGTGATTATAACTGGTTCAAGACATTTGATGTTTGCAGATAAACACCAGCAATAGCATTGATAACTGCAAGTACGATGGTAATAATTGACATAACAATACCAGCGGTTGCCATGCCCCTTCCACCCTTTTTCCTGCCTACGATACCGAGGATAAGTCCTACAATACCAATAGGTCCGCCAAGGATTGGAATACACCAGAATACCAGACCGATAATACCAAGCACCATAGATGCAATTGACATTCCCTTCTTTTCCTCCATCGGCGGCATAGGCGGTATAGGCGGTATATTTGGATTGCCCTGCTGATTCGCCTGATCATACATATTGAAGTTGTCGCTCATAACTATTCTCCTACCTTTCTTTTGTTTAAATGATATAATAACTGTCACTGTAATTTGTAACCATGGAGTATCGTAACATACTTTGACTACGAAAGCAATATATTTTTCATTACCGGATGCAACATCCCAGATAGTTACTGTTCACACCTAACAGTGTGACCAGCAACGATTACAGCCAATTTAAAATTTTTCTCCAACCACCCTGCACCGTTTCCTGCAAAAAGCAATGCCATAGGCTAAAATATCACACCGGTCCTCATCCCGCAGAGCCTCATCATAGCGCTTGTCCTTAATCTGCGTTATCGCAGCCTCGCACGCTGCGTCAAGTTCCTTCATCTCCTTAGCATACTTCACCTCTATAACGATGCCCGCATCAGGATCCTCCGGCATGATTAAAATATCGCTAAAACCATCTCCCGACTCACGATTCGACTTGATAAGCCAGTCCGGATTGCTGCCTCGAAGCAGACCAAGAAGTAAGCCATGATAGAAATTCTCCTTCATAGCATCAGGCGCCTTTGTATCGAGTATACTTATCATGCGGCTCATCACGATGTTTAGCTGCCTGGCAATCTGTTTCTCATCTTTATCCAGAATTGCCCTTGATAAAAGCTTCATAGTATCATCATCTTTTGCAACAACAGCCTTGAACCACTCCTGAATTTGGAGAATAAACACCTCACGCACCTCTTTATTAGGAATCACAAGCTTATAGGCATAGCTCTCACTGTCAGGCACCTTGACCTCTCCGATTTTGGTGAGATAGCCTGTAGTAAAGAGCACACTCCACAGATTGTCAATCGTATTGTCAATCTCATCATAGGTCAGATCAAGCCGAAGCTGCTTCTCCACAAATCCACCTGCCACGAGCTTCTCAATCTCATCTCTCGTGGTCTGATCAGCCTTGTCCACAAAGCGCTTCACCATATCATTGCCACTGCTGTTAATCCAGAACGCACTCGGTCTGGCTGACGGATCTGAAACAAGCTTCTTGGCAAAATTTATCACATCCCATGGACAATAAATATCCGCATTACCAAAATGATAACCGTCATACCATTCCTTTACGTCCGGGTACCTCTCGCTCCTGTCATAATCAGAAAGAAGTTTCATGACCTCATCATCAGTAAAGCCAAACTGCTCATCATGGTCAATATCCACAATAGAATTGATTTCAAAGTTATTGAGCCCTGTAAAAATGCTCTCCTTTGACACGCGAAGGCAGCCCGTGAGCACCGCAAACTGTAAAAACTCATTGGTCTTGAGCGCCTGCCCGAAAAGCCCCCTGATGAGAGAAACCATCTCCTTGTAGTAGCCATTCTGAAAAGCTTTATCGAGTGGCACATCATACTCATCTATGAGAATAACTACTTTCTGACCATAGTGCTTATACAACAGCTTTGAAAGCATTCGTATACTATCCTCAATATTGTCATCCTGCCCATGAAGCATCTTTGTAAACAGTATTCTATCCTCATCAGTCAATACATCACTGGTCTTCAAATAGTAATGTCTGTCAAGCTCATCCTTTAAAATAGCACACAGCATACGTCTTGCCGTAGTAAAGTCTAAACCATCCACACCCTTGAATGAAAGAAATATGACAGGATACTTACCCATATGCTCATCACAAAGTACTTTGTTGCCAGAAATATATAAGCCGTCAAACAAAGATTTGTCCATTCCTATTTCAAAAAAGCTCCTAAGCATACTCATATTGAGTGTCTTTCCAAAACGCCTTGGACGTGTAAAAAGAGTCACCTTTCCCCATCCCTGTAAAAGCTGTTCTATAAGCCTTGTCTTGTCAATATAATAGAACCCCAGTTTACGAATTTCCTCAAAATTTTCAATTCCAACCGGTAACTTCAAAGTATTTGCCATAAAAGCCTCCAAAAAATAATCCGCTATACTTAACTCTAGTATAGCGGATTGCCATGTAAAATACAATATTTATGATTTCTTACCTTGTCCAAATTCAGCTCTCATTTCTGTCCGACAACTGTTTATTTCATTGCCACAATAAAGAATATAAAAATTTAATGGTGCCAGGCACCACCACTGCATCTACATATTTTGTAATTTTCTTACAATAAGCAATTGAAAATATTACTTATAAGTAATATAATATAGTTATCTTTAGAGAAAGTGGAATATAAAATGTGGCGTTAGAAAAAATTAGTATTTCGGGAATAAGTGATGTCTATGCTGTTTCAGCTATTAAAAAAGAATTTAAAAAGGCTGTAAATCAGCCATGGAAGAATTCTGAACCCTATCCAGAATATCAAAAAAATTACTCGCTGATCTGGCAGTATTAGATATAGAAAAAGAAAAAGCTATCGATTTAGCAGCATTTGAAAAATTAACCAACGAAAAAGATTTATATAGTATACATAGACCGAACTCAAGAAAAAATGTACCAATTATCTATACCATTATAGATAGAAAGATAATAATTTTATTAACGGTATTTTTAGAGAAAAACAAAAGTGATTATCAAAATGCAATTTCAGTTGCCAAAAATCGACTCAAACAGCTTCAAGAATAATGTATAATCATACATAAAAGATACTATAGAAGAACAGAGGAATGAAACATGAGCATATACGACAAAATATCAAACGCACAGGAAACAACATGGCTTACTGATGGAATCGCAGAAGCAGAAGCAAAATCAATTATAGAATTAGCAAAAATATCAGCAAAAATCGAAAGGCGCCGCCTAGAATTAAATATGACACAAAAAGAATTTGCAACATATATGAATGTATCACAAGGTATGGTATCACGTTGGGAAAGCAGAGAATACAATTTCACAATAAAAACTCTAAATGAAATTTGTCAAAAGCTTAATCTGCATCTTCAACTTGATTTAACCCCCGTTATTGGCAAGCAAAATTATACTGTTCTAAAATGGAATAGCGAATCCACTCAAAATAACAAGCAAAATAATTGGGTTAAATACATAAAAGATAAGGAGGCTATTGCATAATGGAACTGAATTTAATAGCTACAGGAATCGAATTACTAGGTGCTTCCGTTGCAAAACTTACCGTAGACAACACCATTGTCGATATAGAAAATGATGCCCAACGCAGCTTTGGAATGACTATAAATGAACCTCAATTCCAAAACATTGAAAAAACAAAAGAAATATTTTCACAAATGACAATTGACTTCGATATAATTATAAATCAATCTGATAATGATAATTGTAATATACATTTTACCATTACCGGAGCATTTCTTTCAAAAGGTAAAATATCAGAGGAAGACTTCAAACAGTTAGTTGCTATAAATGGAGCATCTGCACTTATTGGCATAGCTCGAGGCAAAATAGAATCTCTTTCTTCGTCAATTTTTAACAATGGAAAAATCGTCATTCCATTTGTAAATGTTATAGATTATTATAAAGCCACTATTTCATCATAATATAGGACGTACTAAAATGTTCTAGTGACATTATTACTGTTCTTCCAGGCGATGAAAAAAAGGGCACAAAGGATATTAAAATACGTGTTATTGAAGTCATTCTTGATAATGGAACTAAGGAATATCTTGCAACAAATCTGTTTGACTCGACAATTACCCAGTCAATGTTTCAAGAACTATACTTTTATCGCTGGCCTGTAGAATTGAAATACAAAGAATTAAAAAGTAGACTTGCAATTGAAGAGTTTTCCGGTGCTACTACAACCTCTGTATTAGTGCGTCATTTTCTCAATCCGCTTATGAATTCCATCGCTAATTTTTTCCCACTTAATGCCTGGAAGCTGAATATTATACTTTCTAGCCCAACAACTATTGTACAGCAAATTCACATAATCATTTAACTCCAATGTGCCAGTATATGCTTCTTCCAAAAGTGCTGGCTAAGAGTAAGCACTTTGAGCCAACCGCTCACGTGCATGATCTCGCAGAGTATGCTTCTCCTATCGTTTCTTGCGGTAATCAGACCAGTGAGGGCTGGTTCTTGACAGGTGAGATGCTTGAGCTCATCAATGAGGGCGTCACAAACATCATCTGTGCACAGCCATTTGCATGCTTACCGAACCATATTGTGGGTAAGGGAGTTATAAAGAGAATCAGACATGATCATCCGGATGCCAATATCGTGGCTATCGATTATGATCCGGGTGCTTCTGAAGTGAACCAGCTGAACCGTATTAAGCTGATGCTTTCTACGGCACAGAAGAAGCTTAAGAAATAAAAAATTCGCCCATGCATTCATGCATGGGCGTTGTTGGTTTTCGTATGCAATTCTACAGACTCTAAGCAGCTTCGTATATGCGGTCAAGGACAAAAGCCCCGGCTGCGCCGGGTTCTGTCTTTGATAACTTTCTACTTTTATATGTGCATATGTTGCTCGTTGCACTCGCTTATATGCTTGCTAGCTAGGACAGATGCTTCAAAATCTCATCATATTGGGTATACATCTTCTGCACTTCATTTTCCAGTGTATAGTAGTGCATGATATACGGCACCAACAGCACTAAGAATAACAGTGTAAGAACAAGAAGCATTGGGTTGCTTATCATGATGAATGCGATTATTGACATCATGGTGAGTATGGCAAAGGTTACTGTCACTATGAGGTGCACGAGGCGCTCATGCAGTATTTTCTTCCACTCTTCTTTTGATATCTTATCAGGATTGGCAAGCAGATTGTCAATCTTAAGTCTATAATTAATTATTCGTTTTTTCACTGTATTTTCGACCTTCTTTTATCAATCAGACAGCAGTTTTTAATTTAGCTTGGATTTAATTTCTTCCATCCTTGCATCATCCAGCTTATAAAATCTCTTAAATACAAATATACCCACAATGAGCAATATAACAGACGGAATCGTCATCCACATGCGAAGAGCATCAAGTGTATCCTGTGTCTGTACCGCAGCCGCGGTATCCAGATGAATCCAGTCAACCACCAGCCCAGCCAGAAATACCGCTACACCGGATGCGAGCTTTACTGTAAATGTCTGCATTGAGAAAATGACCGACTCCTCTCTCGTGCCATTCATTACCTCACCATAATCAACAGAATCCGAAAGAAATATAGTCATAATAACATTGAGCATACCGTAGCCCAGATAAATCAAAATACCCGGCAGGCAGAGTATGTACCAGCTCTGCGGCGTGTAGAGCTTTGCAAATGCCATGATAAGTATCACCGCAAAGCCTGCTATCTGAATAATAAATCCTGATATAAAAAGCTGGCTTTTGCTGAATCTCTTACGAAGCAGCGGTATAACCATCATGACAAGCACCTGTGCTGCAAAAGCAACTGCAGCAAATATGGAATATGCGCCCTCGTTTCCCACATCAAACCGGAAGAAATAAAGCACTAGGTTACCACAGATATTGAGTGATGTATATACGAGAATGATTGAGACCACAACAGTCATGGCCTGGTCGTTCTTAAATAAGGCTTTAAACATATCGGATATCTTTCCCGGCTTCTCATCACAGGCAACCGGCCTTTCAGGCACACATACCACGCATACAAGCTCAGAAATCACAAATACTACCGCTATAATAAGTGCCCACCACTTAAATCCAATCTTGTAGTCAGCCATAGAGCTTCCTGCACCAAGAATCGGCACCACTGTCATCGTGAGCACCGTAGGAATAGCATCTCCAATGCCAGAGCATGTCCTTGCAAGCGATGTAAGCTGCTCCCTGTCGCTGCCCGGCTCAGTGATTGCAGGAATCATAGACCAGAACGGAATATCCATAAGCGTATATGTGATGCCCCATGCAAAGTAAAACACGGTAAGCCACACTCTCTGTGCTGAATCCCCCATAGACTCAGGAGTAGCATATAAAGCATAGATGGTCACGGCATTGAGCACCGTGCCGGCAAAAATCCAAGGCCTGAACCTGCCCCACCTAGTACGCGTCTTTGCAACGATAATGCCCATCACCGGGTCATTGAATGCATCAAAAATCCTCGCCGCCATCATCACCGTACCGATAAACACACTGCTCATCCCAAGCACTACATTGTAGTAGTAGAGCAAATACGATGAAATAAGCATATACACAATATCTTTTCCAAATGCACCAAGTCCGAATGCGCACTTTTGTCCTGTTTTAAGCTTCATAGAAATACCTCCAAAAAAATCAGCTATACTTAATACTAGTATAGCGGAATGCCATGTAAAATACAAGAAAAGGAAGCATAAACAAAAAAACAGAGCTAACATCGTTTTCACAATGCCGCTCTGCAAAAGATAAACTTTTTCTATGTGATATACATTTTACACGGTCTTAAACCAATTGTCAACCACCATTTTCAAAAAATCAAAAGTACCTTTAATCATAGGATTTGTACTATAATAGTCATAATTCCTATCAATTCTTTTCATTACCTTCTGAATTTCTTCGCTTTCAGACTTTTTAATACCATCGCTTTCAACCATAGTCCTGTGCATATAAAACAATGTCACTAATTGCTGAATTCGTGCATTGCTCATTCGATTTTTTCTAAAATTGCTATTCATATTCGGAATCGTCATAAGCTCATTTGTAACAGCGCTATTAGTTTTGTGAGCAATCGTACCAGACTTAAGGTTATTCAAAATACAATTGCTATGTGCAGAAGCATTTCTAATCTCCTTACAAGTCAAAAGTCTGTAAAAATTATTCTTCATTTCCTTATCTGCAAACCGCTCCGCACAAAAGTCATAAAAATCCACCAATCTTCCAAAAGGAATTATTTCAATAAAAGCCCATATTGGATAAGCGCCATCATATTTATCTACAATATCACCACAATATATATTTCCTCTATTCCTGCTTATCTCACTATCACAAATTTTTCTCTGCGTTTTCCCCAAATAATCCAGATAATCCTGAACAATTTTATATCCATCCTCATTAAACTTATCCATCATACGCAGAAGTTGTAGCTTTGTATGATGTTCAATATCTAGAGCCATATGCACAATCCGATATCGCAGTCTCATATCTATCACAGCCAAATCCACCAGATATGCAAACTCTAGGTTTATGTATTTTCCCTTGTTTTCTCCATCAGGATGCTTATCATAATTTTTTCTATATGCCGTCAGTTTAAAATAATTATTATGCTGAGTAAGATATTCCTTAGCTGACTCTTCATTCATTATGTTAAAAAGCACACCTTTTTTCTTCAAGTGCTCGATTTGCCCCTCAAGAGATAGTTTTGGTTTTGTAATTATCATTAATCAAATCCCCCTTCCTCAATGATATGTGCCATTCTGTTCTTTGCTTTTTCGAGCTTTAACTGAAGCATTGTAATTTCATCTTTTACAGTCTTATATTTGTCAGCAATCTCTTTCTGTTTTTCAAGTGGCGGAATTGGAATAACAAGCTTCGTCAACTGCTCAACTCCGATATTTGGAATCGTTGCACCAACTGTTATACTCCTTAGTGCCGCTGTACCTTGCTCACTTCCAAAAAATGCAGCAAGATAATACGGATCTGCCTTTTCTTCATCGAGCTCTATAATATAAGGATTTCCGTTACCCAATATTCTTTTTCCTTGGGTAAAATAAATCCGGAGCTGAAAGCCCCGGAAATGTAATCTTAATCGTGGCAATGAATGAGCAGTTGCCGGACAAAAATGAGAGCTGAATTTGGACAAGATGAGGAATCACAAATATTCTTTATTTTCCATTTTTTGAACATTTTTATATTGACATTTACACTAGAAAAAATTTATACCAATATATATTGAAGATTTTGAACAAATTCATTAAGCCTTATGTTATCAAAGCAATTTCCTTCATATACATGATTACACATCACATCTATTTGGTTCGCAATTTCTTCATCCAAATGAAGATGAATTTCTTTTTTCATTATTGCAATTTTTTCCGCAACTTTCTTTAATTCACATCTGCAATATTCTCTATCTTCTTCTGTACACAACAGTTCACGAAGCTTGGAATACACCCATAATTCTTCTGCTATATCCCCTAGATAGTGAACATATGGATTATCCGTCTGACGTTTGATTTTCCAATCTCCACTAAAACATTCAAGCATATTTTCAGTTACGTCTATCGGATATGTTGTCAAGAGTGAAGTATCTGTAATCTCCTCACCAGAAACTAGTGCTTCTTGTATTGCCTTAAAAAATCGTTTTGGAAACTTAATCGCATGTTGAAGAATGGCTCCATTTTCATCACATTGCAAAACCAACATGTAATCAAATGACGTCTCAGCAAATGCTATCGTTCTTAACACAAAATCCTGCATAACCTCTTCACTTGTCATATCAAATGACCTAAGAATTATCGGATAATGTTTAAATACCGCCTCTTCATAGGCTTGATCAGGAAAAACAGCGTCATACTCCTGCTGCATTGCATCCAATGCGACATTCACATCTTCAATTTCTTTTGTGCAGACATCCCTATACCAATTTCTTATTTGATACTTGTCAAATAACGGAGAAGCGTCATGCTGCAAAAAGTACTGACAACACATATAAATTTCCAATATTTTTTGAGACTCCTGCCTGCATAGATTTGTATGTTTCGAAGCCATCTCTTCGTCTAACTCCATACCATCAAAAAACTTATGCATCTTTGGCAGTCCTGCCTTAGCTTGTTTCAAATTATACAAAGCCAATCTAACATCATTTTCATCTCTTTGAATCAAACCGGCAACCTGTCTCAGAAAATTCTGCATGCTATTAAAATAAGCTTGTTTAACTTCTAAAAACTTTTTCGGCACCTCTACTTCTTCTTCGAATGGTCGATGTTCTTTTGGATATGATAACGTACTGCACAACATCCTATCCATCTTTTTTCTTGTTTTGTCAAATTCAGTTCCGGTACTGCCGGTCCTCTTTCCCGCCAAAGCTTTATACATGTATACCCCTATTTTATCCAGGCACTCATACATACATTTTCGAACCTGAAACCAATATTCAATCCATTCCGAAACTGAATCAAATTCATAATTACTCTGAATTGTTTTTATCCATAAAGACGTAAATTCTTTATGAAAAGCAATTACCAAATTTCTTCGCGGCATTTCTTTATGTGCATCATCCGGCATCCTATATGGCTGTAGCATGTCATATTTCGGCATAATTGCGTCCGAGCAATAGGTCTCATAAATCGGCAATGTCCTGCAAATATAATTTAATCGTGAAACACTTTCCTGATTTCCATTCTGCAATTCACTTGCTCTCAATACATATTCAACGTGAATAGCCGTCTCGGTTTCATCTACATATAATTTATGTGAAAACGTGGTTCGCTTAAGATAGCTCAAAATCATTTCAAGATTTTCGGATACAAATAAGCTATATATATCCCTGTCTCCGCAATAAGCTGTATACATTAATAAAGAAATTGTATCTATCGAATAGTTCTCTATACGTGTCCACAAATCTGTCAGATTGATATTCGAAGCCAAATTCATAGAAGCATCCATATTATACAGCCAATCTGCTATCATTGCATATGCGTCCAGGTCGGACACATTTTTAGTATTCACGTCCTTTAACCGCTTAAACAATCGCATACTTAAAATATATATATCCGTTTGCGTCATATCAATTGCAGGAATACTATCTTTCAGATTTAACAAATATTGGATATTCTCATTATTCGGCATTACTTCTCTCATTTGTTCCAAAGGCTGAACTGACTCATCTATTTCCCGAAACTGAGCAAATGGACACACTTCTGTGGCAATTACAAATAAACCACCTTGATTATTCGCTTCATTGAATAATTCTTCATTATTTCTAAAATATTGCATAACACAGCCTGAAAAAGTTCCCCTGATTGCTGACACAAAACATTTTAAATCTTCAAGGTTCCACCATTCATTAACCACATCCGAATAAAAACGTTCCTTATCAAACGAAAATTCAGGATAATGAGAAAAAAGTACAGAAAAGTCCTGTAAATCGGCCAGCTTTGTAATGTTGTAAGCCGTTTCCTCCAATGGATAATACTCATGTAAATATTCTACAATATGCCGTGAGCGAACCGGATGTAATCCTTCAATATAATCCCCATCCTGACTTATATGAACCAAAAATTCATCTGCCATACTTTTTAAGATTTGTCCAATATCATAAACCGTTCTCGGAACTAAACTTCGCAACAGCTTTTTTGTCGATAATCGAATACCGCATACATCCGCAAAACAAACCTGTCTTAATAATTCGAACTTAATGCTTCCGGTCTCATTTCTTCCTATTTCATACATTTGTGATGAAATACGTTCGGCAATCATTTCACCATGCGTTAATAGATACACATATTCTATCAGCAGTTTCTTATCCGCTATCTGGTTCCAGGCATGTTTCCAATCCTTTATCTTTGGATGTATATGTCCTGCCTGCTGCAAGGTGTTAAAAATAGCAGCCGCTTCTTCTTTAGAAAGCATTGGCTTTATGATATTCATGGAATGTATATTACTTAAATCACCTGCATAATTATACCAGTCGTTTTCTCGTGAAGTAATAAGAATTTTATAATTATATTTCACATCAGATTGCATTAACTGAACCAATTGATTCCACTCACTCAAATGCGCATCCAGATTATCTATTAAAATCAACGGTTTTTCACCCAGTCTGATCCTGGCATGAAAATATTCCACAATATGTCTCAGCGTTCCTCTATCACTGCAATTAATAAGCTGATACGGTGTGTATTCCTTTTGCAGGCCATATTGTGTTTTCAATGCTAAGGTTGTTTTTCCCTGGCCGCTTGACGACTTTATAACCGTCACCATATAATTGTTTACTGATGTTCGTATATCCTTTTCAAGTAAAACTCGTGATACAGGCAGCCCCTTCACAATATCCATCGGTGTCGCTTTTTTACCTTCATAATAACTGGATTCTTGATCAGTTAATTCATTAAAATTTACTTTTTCTATCCAGCCATGAGCCGGATTTTCTGCTCCCTTACTTATATCGAATTTAACCAGTTCAATTTGATGTTTTAAATCATTTAATGATACGGCACTTCTTGTCTCCATTTTCTCAAAACAAAACATTTTGATGCTATTGGCAAACAGTTTGATATTGTCTGTTGTAATATCATAATTTTCAATCAGGGCTATCTCAACACGTTCTGCCAATACTGCTTTTTTTATGTTTTCATACGATACCTTCGAAATGAGATCATCAAAATCAAGCTGATTCCAATTCCACTGAGGATTTTCATTTTTTATCTCATCAACTGTGGCTTTCCAATATTGTAATTCGTCTGAATCCAATATATTATTCACTAGCTTACTCAGATGCCCTTTTGCAACTGAAAAATCATACACTAATTTGAATGCTCTATTTTTATCAAGTAAATAGGCTTCTAAAAAATTTTTCAACACACTTTTCATAAAAGAAGCATCCTGCTTATTCTCAGAATATTTCAATTGAATATGCATTGTCTTCTGTTCATCGCTCGTACTCACAATTTTGTCAATATCTTCAATCCCTTCCAAATTAAAGACTGTATTCTCATCTTTACATGACAGCATCAAATAGCATGAATACAAGAACTGGTAAGAATATCCCCTCAATGCAATCTGACCGCCATTTCTTGACTCCTGTAATTCCTCAATACTCGCTTTTGGCTTCGGAATTGTCTTGGTTTTATCTATACTTTTTCTCTGTATTTTTTTCTTCTTCGGCATTCCGGCACCTCCTATAACATTTTCCACACCGATTCTACCTTGTCTTCAGTATATCATTTTACATTTTCGTAAACGCTCAATATTCCAACGCTAGATTTTAATTAACGCTACAAAGCCATCATTTTTCCCTAGAAGTGCCTTTACCCAGTCACAATATAAAGTTCGCCGGCAGCTGTTATATCGCCTAGCATGAAAGCTCCGCAAGTATCTGGATTGTTTTAGCAAGAAGCAGTGGATCCGTTTCGTTTGAAATACGCAGATTCATTTTTCCAATCATTAACTCCATTACGGCTGTATCAGTATTTTTATTCATGTCAGTGGGAACCGAAATGGAATTCATCTCAATTTTTACAACTTCCTGATGAGACTGTTCATAAGTTGACAGCTGATTTTTCTTAGGAATATCTCCACAGCCATTCTTGCGGAGACACTTAACCCAGTTGTAAAAGGTGCCTGGATTAATGTCATTGTTTAAACACCACTGATGATCAGACAGTCCGCTTTTGCGGCATTCCATGGTCAGGCGGTATTGTTCTTCGACTGGTACTCTTGATGCTCTCATAGCTTTTACCTCATAATAATTAGAGCAAAATGCCAGCATCTAGCAAACATAAGTATAGTAAAATACTAGCATTTCCTGATACTTATTATGGGTTGATAATTAATTTGTTGCAATCCGTCGAATTATTTTGCGCTTACCAAAAAGTGTAGTAAACCACTAACATTTTCTGATGCTTACTATGTGTGTATTGTTAAACCTGTCTGCACTTATCCAGCACGTCCAAGCCTAGTTAACAATATCCAAATTAATCCGCTATACTTAATTCTAGTATAGCGGATTAACATACAAAATACAATTTAAAGTTTATACTGAATTTGCATAATTTGCATAGAGCTAAACACCATAAGTACTTGTTTCTAATTACTTACAAACTTTATTAACCAACCTATTATAGATAACAAATAACAGATATCGTATACTTTGTTATTTATTAATATCACTCTATAATATAGGTGTTTCCCATTCTTCATAATTAATATGTAAAGCACTAACAGTTTTTGTGTAAACTATCTTTCCATCTTCTCCTGTTAACTTACAGCGAAATTTCATTCCATTTCTTCCCTCTGTAAGTTCAAATTGCATACGAGCTTTGTCATATCCTGCAACCCAACTCCATGCATAGAAATTCTTTCCATCTGTACTATACTGCCACTGGTATGATGTTACCCCATCGGCTTGTACATCTAGTGTTAATTTTTCTCCTATTTCTCCTTTAACATCCTGTGGTTGATTTTTTATTATAATTTCATTCTTTTTTTCTGCAGTTACTACATTTGTATACACTGTATTTCCATCTTCTCCAGTTATCTTACAGCGAAATTTCATACCTACCCTTCCCTCTGAATTTAATGGTGCCTGACCCCACTGTGTCATGTTTCAGTGTAATGGTAAAGGACGATAGGCGGCAGTCCATCTTCACCTAAACAGAACAACCACATGAAGGAATCTGCTTCGGGATTTTTCAGGAATTTTACATAATAGGTGTCTCCAACTCTTCCATATCAATTTTATATATTCCACAACTAGAAGAATAAAGAATTTTGCCATCATATCCTATCAATTTGCATCTATATTTATTAGTTAATCTATAGTTATTTGTTAATGATATTGTCAATGTATCACTATCATATCCCGGAAAACTCTGTCCCAGTTCTTGCCATGTACTCTGTCCTGCACCGCAATACTCCCATCTGTAACTTTTTACAGATGATGCCTTTACCGTAAATTTTACTGTATCTCCTATTTTTCCCACTGTACTTACCGGCTGGCTTGTTATCGTTACTGGTTTAGCTTTTTCTATCTTCACAATATCTGTATATTTAACATTACCATCTGTTCCGACTAATTTACATCTATAACTATTTGTTAATCTATAGTTATTTGTTAATGATATTGTTAATGTATCGCTATTGTATCCTGGAAAACTCTGTCCCAGTTCTTGCCATGTACTCTGTCCTGCACTGCAATATTCCCATTTATATATCTTTACATTAGTTGCATCTACAGTAAAATTTACTGTATCGCCTATATTTCCCAATATGTTTACAGGTTGTTCCTTTATTACACAAGGTAATGGTGTATAAATTTCCGCATTAACATTACAATGAACCAACAACGTGAATAATACCGCCAACATAACAATATATTTTTTCTTATTAAATTTTTTCATATTTCTTACTCACCCTTCCGTAAAGGATATTAATGTGTTATAAAACATACTGAATATCTTTTACTTTTCTAATCCATTTTCTTTTTCCTATAAATGTTTAATGTGTACAGCCTTTTCAAACACTAATTCATATATCATAACTTGTAATTACTCCTAAATACATAATATACTTAATGATATCGATATTCCCATAACTAAAACAGAACCAATTCCTATAGTATATTTATTAACAAACTTTCTAATATTAGCTGGTAATAGTTTGTTCTTCAAGAATTCAAATTCTCTACTAAATGATAAAAATAATGACGTTAAAAATAGTGCTAATAAAACAACTAAAATAGTTTTAATTATAAACCATATAATTTCACCCTCTTTTATATTTTCTGATACTAAATATGAAACTATAAATGTAAAACAAGAAATAATTGCATAATACAGGACCTTTTTTACATAATAATTATATTTAATCTTGTATACATATCTAGCAATAATATAAAACCTTGAAAACAAGTATATTAATGATGTAATAAATGTACCAATTAGAACACCATTTATTCCTAATTTATTTACCAGTGCGATTGACATAACTATATTTAACACTGCTGAAGTTATTATAATTGGTCTATCATACCTGAATAATTTGTAAATCACAAACACCTGTGATGGCAACTGTATTAAAAAAGTCAACATAAGATTAATTCCAAGCCATAACGCAGTTGAAAATGATAAGAGCATTCTCTCACCAAAAAACAATTTTATAAATGGTTGTGCAAGAAGTGAAAAGCATATCATACAAAAATTACCTATGCAAAAATTCACACAAAAATAATTATCTGTCATTTTCAATCTATCATCTTTATCTTTTGTAGTACTAATATAGTTGCCAAATGTTGCCTGTAAAGAACTCAATACCTGAGTAACAACCGTGTTAAGCTGACCAGTAATTAATGTATAATTAGACAAATATCCTGTTAATAAAGAACCTTTCAGTGCAGAAATAATTATATTATCTGTACTGTAATAAACAACAGCTCCAATTCTAGAAATAAAAACATCCTTAACATATTGAAAAATCTGTGGTTTATATTCCGTAACAGTATTTGTATCTGGTTTATTATTGATGTATTTATATTCTTTATTAACCTTAAGTGAAATGATTATATTTGAAATAATATTTTTAGCTATACCAATACTCAAATATATAATATAATTTGGAACTATAATCAATAAAATCAATTGAATTAAAGAAAAGACAAAATATGTCACTGTATCAACAATATTTGTCAAATATGATTTTTGATCTGCAATCAACAGTGTACGTTTATATGCCAGAAAATATGTTGAAACCGTACCAACTAAATTTATGTAAAAAAGTAATCTTAAATACCATATCCCACAGTTTGCATCAGGAATCAACGTTTTTAAAAAAAACGATACAACTAAACCAACTCCGAGGACTATAAATCCTATTATTGAATACAGCTTCTTATATATATACATTATTGCTGTAATTTTCTTCTTATTATTCTCTGACAATGGTTTATATAAATAGCTTGTAATGGCAACACCAATTCCTAAATCTGCAAGATTCAACATTTGAAGTATATTAGCAAATACCGAATTATAGCCTAAATATTCAACACCTAAATAATCAATAAATAATTTTCGTGTAATAAAACCTATAAGCACCTGACATATTTGGCTTCCTAAAGCCACTATAGAATTGACATAAACAATTTTAGTTCTTTTTTCCATCTTTTTACTTTTTATTTCTTTCTTAATATTACCTTGCCAACATGTTTAATCTTATATATTATTGATTTCGATATGAGATTACTTTTTTGAGCTAAAATCCACTTTTTCTTTTCTTGTTCACTATACAGCCTATTTGACTGACATAATTTTGAACTAAAGAAATCCTTGAGTGTAACATTCAACCATTCTCCGTTTTGAGTTGTTCTATTTCTTACCTCTGCATAAGTTGGAGTATCTAAATCAGGAATTAATCCCCATGTTAAAAAAGCATGTCCATTATAACAGTGCGGAATAGAACAACAACCTACTGGTTTCTCAGGAAATGGCCTTTCAGGATTTTCAAATACATTACCAAGAGATTTTCCACAATAACACTGATTAGCCATACCCGTAGATAAGTCTATGTATGCTGACCACGCTCCTGCATAACAAAACTTTTCTTGTTTTTTACCAAATATGCTTCTTTTAAATTTCCAAAAAGAAGAATCAAATTGTGACCATGTTTTTGAGTACTCTTTATCACTCAAATTAGTTAAATAATCTATGTTCTTTGTAGAATCATTCCTTGCAATAGTTATATGTGGCAATGCTCCAAAATTACTATACGAAAAATTTTTTAATTCCTCAATATATGGAATAAGCTCATCACTAGGTGTAACTTCTATATTAATTGAAGCTCCTTTACCCCAAAGCTGATTTGCATTTTTTGCAAAAACCTCGAGTAATTTCTTTTTCTTTAACTCCAAATAATGAAACGAACATTTAAATTCAACATGCTCAAGCATTTCTCTGGGCCATTCCATAAACTTGTCTACCATATTTGTGATCGTCATGTTTGTGATAATCTCAACAAAATGTCCTTGCTTAACTAATTCTTTAACATATAAATCTAAATCTTTTAACAGCATGGTTTCTCCATCTGCACAAAAGTTGAAATATGCCAATCCTCCAAGTCTTTTTGGTGAACACGCTAAAGCTACCTGTTCTGGAGAATATTTCATTACAGGCTGTATCCCCTGATAATGTTCATCCCTCTGTGCCAAATAACAATAATGACATCGAAAATTACATATACTTAATGGAATTCTAAAAAAAATAATTTTTTTAACTTTATTCGTATACAATCTAAGTTGCCTCCTAGTTTATCTCTTTAATAATGTTTAAAAGTGGCTCAAAATCATCATATAAAATAGTTTTATCATAATAGTATTTTCTTTCAATATCTAATGTTTCAACTATAGATTTGAATTCATCTATATCATTAACATACTTTATATATTCATTATGCTTAAGCCAACCATACACGTTTTTCACCTTACCATTACTATTTCCAAATGCAATGCATGGTGTTGCTGTTATTGTATAATATACCCATAACAGTGGACACGCGAATTAGTGTAGTACCTACTTTTAGGA
>ERZ780006.69-NODE-69-length-19701-cov-6.87657_pt1 | contig 19701 bp, 22 predicted proteins | sample MGYA00511873_ERZ780006 | MGnify/ENA primary metagenome ERZ780006 (study PRJEB29588, sample SAMEA2155215) | human gut metagenome | biome: human gut; feature: human-associated habitat; material: faeces | place: Denmark | collected 2008/2010 ... | reverse complement strand
GAAAAGTCTTGTATTGGTCGATAATTATGTCGATGTGGGAACTTTAAATATTCTGTCCAAGAAGAAAGAGAATGTATCGGTAACGATTTACACAGTTAGAAAAACCAGATTGTCAGAAAAAGATATTGAAACTTTCAATCAACAGTATCCCAAACTTGAAGTGAACTACACAGGTGTATTTCATGACAGGTTTTTAATCATTGATGACAAAAAAGCGTATCACATTGGTGCATCATTAAAAGATGCAGGAAAGAAATGTTTTGCTATAAGCTTATTAAACGATTCTGGTGTGATATATGATATTTTACAGAGGCTGGATATAGAAACAGAAGAAAACGAATCATAAAGAGGGATAATGACTTGGGGGAGAATTCTATTGTTTTGTAATGAGGGTAGAAGCAAGAAGGATATAGCTGATGATAATCAATTCAATTATCCAAGTAAACATCGGCTACATTCCCGGGTACAATTGCAGTAAAGACAGAAAGACACACCATCCCCTTTGTAGATGGTGTGTCTTTCTGTCTGGGGGTCTCGGGGGCGTAGCCCATGAGCAGGTAGCACCGATGGCGCAGACAATGAGGCGGAAATAAAATCAGGGTACCGGAGGGGACCCTGATTTTATTTTTGACGAGTTGGCAAGCCAGCGGTACTACCTGCCTATATCATCCCCACCACATCGGAAAGGGAATAGAAGATTTCAATAAGTAGTAGAGATGTGAAAAAAAGCAGTCCGAAGCGGTAAGCGAAGGGCTGCTTTTGTCTGTCTGACGGAGTCTTTTTTCCGTCAGGCAGACCTGTGGGGATGATGTGCCCTGCTGACGAAGCATCGCTTACACAAAGGCTACGAAGAAATACCAAGACGGATGCAGATGATAGCGGTTCTTATGGACAGTATAGCTATAACAGATACAGTTTAGACAACATCTGCAACCAAATGGCTACAAAGCAGAGCAACAGTAGAACCACAACAGGGGCATGACACTGCAATTTACCGGTGCAGACCACAATTTCTATTAGTATGTAGCCATAATCCGGTGCAATCGTAGCCAAAACACAATAACTGAAAATACCAAAAAATGAAGCCATGAAACAATTGGAAGAAAAGGCAGCAATGCCAATTCAACCAATGAGTTTTGTGGCTTTTTTTACAGATAAAAAGAAGGAGGACACTATGGGGAAACGAACAAGAGACGAGGTAATCTATTCTCGTGTGGATTACCGTGTAAAACAGGAATTTGAATCACAGATGAAGGAGAGCGGATATAAGACTTCCGCTGATTTCATCGACTATCTGCTCCGGGGCAACAAGGGCAGGCAGATTGACGGGACAACATTAAAGCAGTTTATGGAGGTCATGAATGAGGTCTGCTACGAACTGAAAAAGCAGGGAGTCAATATCAACCAGCTGGCAAGGAATATCAATGCCTATCCGGATTTGATATCCATGACAGCATTTGAACCGTTCCAGAGAGTATTCCGGCGGTTGGAAGACTCAGTATTAAAACTATATGAAAAGGTGGTGAGTTAGATGGCAGTATATGGAAATGTCAATGTAAAATATGCTCCATGCAAGTCTGTGGCACAGCTTCACAGTGCTGCAGATTATATTCTGGGGAGGAAGAAGGAACAGCTAAGTTCCAGTGTTATCAAGACAAAGTCGGAGTTATATAATGCTTTTGGCTGCAATCGGGATAACTTTGCAAACAGTGTCCTTATGACAAGGAAAATGCATCAGAAGAAGTATAGCCGGTTCTTCCCGCGGGACATTCTGGCACAGAAGCTATCAATATCCTTTCATCCGGAGGACAATGATAAGCTGACTTATGCAGAGGCTTACAAGATGGCAGAGGACTTTGCTCGTGAGTTCTTCTGGAAAAAGGGATTTGAGGTATTGTTTGCGGTTCATGTGGATACGGAGCATGTTCACGTGCATTTTCTGGTAAATAACTGTAATCAGAAGGATGGTTCTTCCTTTCGGAGAGGTCCGAAGGAGCTGGTGGAAATGTCGGAATATTTTGGAGAACAGTGCAGGAGCCGGGGCTTGACACACTCTGTCCGTGACAGCTTCTACAATCCGGATAAGACCAGGGAGGAACGCACCTTAGCGGAAAATCATATGCAGAAAAGGGGAAAACTTTCTTTCAAGGATGAAATGCGTGTGTATATCAGACTTGCCATGAATGATCCGACCACGCAGAACATTCATGATGTGGTGAATATGTTAGAAAGAACCTATCATATGAATGTAAGGCTGAAAGGTAATACCATTAGCTATGCCCTTCCCTATCGTAGCAGTAATGGAGGCAAGGTAAAGGCAGTACGAGGCAGTAAGCTTGGTAAGCGATTCACGGTTGCAGGCATCAGGGAGTATATGAAACAGAAGGAAAAAGAGGATTGGTTTGATTATCCAAGGCAGGAGCAGGACATCGAGCATTCCAGTCAGTCCATGAAGGATTATCCCAGATGGGAAGAGGATGAGGAGGAAGTGAAGGAGTCTGCTTCTAAGGCTAAAAAGCAGATACCAACACAGGAGTCACAGCCGACCAGAAAACCGGATGTTTCTGTATATGAGGCATATGACGAGTTTCAGGAAAAACATGAGATACCGGAGAATGACGAGTCTTTCTTTTATGGTGCTGCATTTGATGACTTCAATAAAGAGTGGCAGGGACTTGATGCAGGCGCAGGCTCGGTAAGTACTGAGTTTGGCACAACAAATAACTCAACCGACGCAGAACCATATAATGAGGATGAGTTAGACGAATTACTTGATAACAATTCGTCAACGGTGCCGGTTCAAAATAAGCCGTTTCCATCTCCAGCAGAATACCGCAAGCTCTCTCTGGAAAAACGTGCTAAACTTCTTCCGCCACCTTCTGATGACCGAATTGAAGAACTAAAGAAGTATCAGGACAGAATGGGATATACCGAAGAATCCATGCGGAGTATGCGTTACAAGATGTCTGTATATGATGATTTTACCGAGGAATATGATTATCGTGTGAAATACAACAGAAATCATTCTTCAGAGGAGCAGCTAAAAGCACAAGCGGAACAGCAGATAATCACACCGGTTCGTAGACGTGGGCGTGGCAGATGACAAGGCTTTGATTGCCTTTCAAACTCACTTTCGGTAAGAAAAACTCCATTGCACATAAAATGATTTTGAGCTATAATTTTAATGGATTTTTGTATGAAAGGCGGGTATGATATATTACCAAACATTATGCTGGTAGGAGCAGAGCAAGAGTTATCACAGACGGGAAAAGAACACCGTTTGAAAGAAGCTATTGCCCCCGTAGCGGAAAAGTATGATTATATCATTATAGACACGCCGCCCTCTTTGGGTGTGTTGACCGTAAACGCATTTACGGTGGCAGGTGATATTCTGATACCGACCACAGCGGGCATATTTGCCACAACAGGAATTAACCAGCTTAACGAAACAGTAAGGAGCGTACAGCGGTACTGCAATCCTAATGTAAAGATAACGGGTATTCTGTTTACAAGGTTCAATCCGAGAGCAAACATCAGCAAGCAGATAAAGGAACTTACGGAACAGTTGAGCGAGTACATTTCTGCACCGATATATAAGACCTATATTCGGTCAGCGGTAGCGGTAGAGGAAGCACAGGCAAACAGAACAGATATATTTGAGTATGCGGAGAAGTCCACCGTATCAGAGGACTATAAAGCCTTTATAGAGGAATTTTTGAAAGGAGAGGTAGAGAGTAATGGCAGGAAAGGCAAAATTTGACCAAGAAGCGGCATTTAAGTCGATTATAGGAGCAGGAGCAACAGAGGGCGAGAAGAAAGCGGATAAGCCAGCAGGAAAGGGCAGACCGCCAGTTGAGAGAGAAACAAAGAAGCGTGTGAGCCTTGCTCTTTATCCGAGCAGTTACGGAGATTTGCAGAAAATCGCCTATGTAAAACGTCAGAGTGTAAGCGATATAGTGTCGGAACTGATAGCCGACTATGTAGCCGCAAACGCTGGAAAGCTGAAAGAATACGATAAAATCAAAACTGAATAACAGGCATAACTTATATATGCTATGTAAGATATATAAGTTACATAATAACAATAGCATGGAAAGCGAGGTGCGGCGATGAATACGGTAATTAAGGGAACAAAGACAATCGCAGAGTACAAGCGTGTTCGTGAGGATATGGAGAATTTAGCCAGGGCGAATTATGCTAGGCATAAAGAAGCCTTTGAAGAATGGAGAGAGGGCGAGCCTATAAAGGCGTGGTTTGACTTTGAGGGAAACTTTTGTATCGAGTACGAAAGCGGCAAATGGTGGCACTATAACGATAAGGGGGAATGGTGGTAGGTGAAAGTAGGAAAGTATCAGATAGGGCGTTTCCATGCGATTATTCGCAAGGAGTACGCAGACGGAAGCGTTGACTATGAAACCTCATTTACGGATATTGAAGATTTTAACGAAAGTTATTATTGTATTCTGAAATGTATCGGGAAAGAGGTGGGAATTGCAACGGACAATCCAAAAGTTCTAACCTATGCTTGTGTTATTCGTGGAAAAGAAGAAATTGAGAAAGAACTTCTGCATGGAAATGGCAAGCAGTTAGAGTATATTTAATCACGGTGATAAGAAAGGAGAAAGATTGAAAATGAAAAGAGAAAAAATCTTTTTTGGTGTTGGTTGTTTAATGGTCGTGGTGGCAATAGGATTTATGGTTTTTGCATTAAATCACCCAGAAATGTCATTTCCGTGGTCTAATAACATTACTTATGTAATTTATGTGGTATATCTTGTTGTTACAATTTTTATGTTTTGCATATCAAAGAAAACGAAAAAGAAATAGGAAAAAGAAAGGGGCTGTCTTAAGACAGCCCCTTTTATTTAGTTATTAGTGAATTGTGTAGTTACTTTTTGGAGTAGGAAACGGTATATGTTTTTGAACTGTTTACTATATCGTGAGGTGTAACACCTGGTTCTCCATGTAAACCACCAACTTCAATGTCAATACCTTGATTTTTATATGCCGCCCATACTAATTCAGAGCAGTACCAATCTGTTTCATCTGAACTTGTATCTTTAGCAGGTACATCAAGTTTGTAGGTTGAACCGACTTCTCCACGACAGAAATTAACTGCTGATTTGATATTGCTGGAAGTAGCACCGCTAACTCGCAATATTGTTACAGCTTTTTCATCGACTCGTGTATCATCTAAAATACTTCTTGTTACACCACCATAGTCATTTGAGATAGCTTCAATCAATCTGATGTATTTAGAACCATCTTTTTTTGTGTAAATACCATCAACGATAGCAATATGACCAGTAATACCAAAACCTCCATTTGCTTCATAGATTACATCACCTTTTTTTACTACATCAAGCAAATTGTATTTACTGTAGTTGGCTTGTGACGGGCAGGAATAACCGGTGTTGTAATAATATGTGCTACCACCGCCCGAACTCGAGCGTGTATTAGCGGTTTGAGGTGCTAATATTGAATAATAGGATTGTTCATAAGCCTGCACGGATGAACCGTTATAGCTGTTAATGAACTCTTGATAATCCATACTCAAATCAATATTGTTTGTTTCAGCATATTTCACAATATTGTTATAAGCGGACTGCAAATCGGTGCTTGTTTGGTTTTCTGCTGCAAAAGCTGTTACAGACATACCCATAACCATGACAGCGGAAAGAGCAACGCTGACGAGTTTCTTAAAATGCTTTTTAATCATAAGCAATACCTCACTTTCTATGTGAAAGGTCAATAACTACATTTGAATTGTAACATATAAATATTACAATGTCATGCTATTTTTGCGAAAATATGCAAATTATATCACTATATTCTGACAATTTCAAACAAAGAGAATGTACAGGTATTGTCAAGGTAATTATTTAATAGATATATTGACAATAACATATATACGTTATATAATGTATATATGATAAATAAATGAAATAATTTATTTATTCAAACCATGAGGAAAGGGAGTGAAGCAGAACGGGAGAATATTTTTTAATCATTTTTTTAGTGGTGCTGGTTCTGCTTTTGCCCTTTATCCTTTGGTGGAAGCACAGGCACAAAGAAACAGATAGAAAGGGGAACAGTAAAATGTAATAGGGTGAATGATTATAGCAAAAAGACCAGTATCAATATATGATTTTAAGGCTTTCGGGGCTGCCATTAAAGCCGCGAGAAACGAATACGGAGAAAGTCGCAAAAAAGTAAGCGACGAGTTATATATCTCCCCGCGCTATCTTGCGAATATCGATAACAAAGGACAGCAGCCGAGCCTACAAGTTTTCTATGACCTCGTTACCCGTTATGCTGATATTTGGGTGTGTTCTGACTATATGTATCATTGTTATGGCAATACCTAATGCGTGCTGATTAGTATTTTTTTATATTGCTCCGCAAGCTCTTTCTTTCCCCATCTCATATACAAACTATACAAATAACGAGCAGTACTTTTGGAATAATCATTATCAGGGTTCTCGTTCATAACAGCATGAAAGACGGCATCTGCGTTAAGCAGGTGCTGTTCTGCTATCACAGGCTGAGAACGGGTATAAGCAATGACACCACGATAGAACTCGCACATACCATAATCAAGGTTATTTCTACCCATAACTTCATCAATGGTGGATTCACAGAAATCAATAATTTCCAGAGCAGAATCATATTCCTTATTCTGCACCAGCATGTTAGCAAGTGAGAGTGTCTGCTGCAGGGTATCATTATTCTCTATCAATCCAAGACTGGCATATTCCCTGCGTACTGTGAAAGCTGTCTTGAGTTCTGATACGGCTTCTTCCAGTTTCTTCCGGAACAGATAAGCTGTAGAGAGGTTGTTGTGCAGGTTTGAAAGCAGATTGGCGGAACGGGCATCCGCAGTATTGGTCTTATGGTAATTTTCCATGAGGGCAATCGCCTTTTTATATTTCTTAATGGCATTATCATATTCCTTGCGTGGGAACAGAAGCTGTGCTTTGTAATCTAATAATAATGCTTTGTCACAGGCAGAAATGTGGTTGGTTTCTTGCGTAATATCTGGTGTGCCTGATTTATCTGAATTATACGATTTACTCGTTTCATCCGACTTGCCCGAATCATTCATAAGATTCATCACATATTCTATACGTTCTACCAGCTCCGACAGATAATCGGTATCCAGATATTTGTCAAAGTAAGGGTACATATCCTGTAAGAACAGTAGATAGTAAGCCCTGTTATCTAGGATGATGTGTCTGTTGATGCTTTTCAGACATTCCATGACAGTCACCGGTCTTTTTACATCCAGACCGTGAGCAAGGCAAATCAAATGCAGGTGATTTAACATCACATGGCAGTCTGATACGGTTGGAATGGTCTCTGCGATTGCCACTTCCTGAATGAGAGGATGGAGTGCAATCGTCTTATTTTCGGTATCTTCACTGATAATGCCATAGCGTATCAGCTCATTAACATTTTTGAGAGAATCCAGTTCCAGCCACATTTTGAACGCACTTTTATAAACTCCTGATACCGGCAGGAGTGAGAGGTTACGGAGGATATCAATACTGTCCTCATTTAATCTATTAAGCTTCATCAACATGCGAAGGTGTCCTATCATACTGGCATAGGAGAATTCATCATCCTTGAATACCTCGATTTCTTCCATGTTCTGCCCGATACCGCAGGAACGCAGCTCCTGTAACAATTCTTCCGGTTCTATGCCGCTGGCTTCTAAGGTAAGAGCAGCCATGCAGACAGTCAGGGTATGACAGTTCACTTCTTCTATAATGGCAGACACACTGTCCGGATCACGTTTTGCAGAAGGACAATGCTTGTAGAACAGTTCTGTCAGTTCTTTTTCTTTATCCAATTCCTTTATTTCTATAGAATCATAATTCTTAAGTTTGCATCTGCTGGTAATCAATAGCTGCATATCATTCTTCATCAGTTCCTTTAAGAAGGGTTCGTCCTTTGGAAGCACATTGAAGTTGTCCAGAATCAGCAGTGTATCTGTGTGGAGTCTCTGCATCACCTTATAGTGATTCTGAAAACGGACTTCCTCATTCATTTCTACGGAATCATCTGCAAATGTAAGGTTTGCGATGTCTTTTCTCAAATCACCGGTGTAATACAGATAAATGATATTGGTGTACTTTTTACGGTTCGTCTGTGCATAGGCTTTGGCAACTTCGCTTTTTCCAATGCCTGCCATACCAGTAATGAATAAGACGGATTGATTGGAAAGATGGGATGCGATTGCTTTTATCTCATCCTTTCGTCCAATGAATGCATGATTGCAGGAGGGAAGCTTATTGCAAAGAATCACTTCCGAAAGGTCGGGAGAATAGAGCGCACCTGTGCTATGGTCATTCAAAATCGCATATCTTACCACAGAGCAGAAAAAGGCTGCATTATCCGGCTCCTGAATCAGTGCATCAGCCATTTCCTGCCCGATGGTTTTTATACTGTCTGTAATCAATTCCTCCATCTGGATTCGAGCCTGTGCTTCGTTCAACAGGTTCGGAATAATCTTATCTCTGAAATCATCCTCCATCGTATCCCATTCATCCTCATCTTCATAAGTCTTTAGGATATCTATAGGAATCGGGCGGGCGCCATTGCACCAGCGGCTGTACATCGTCGTGTCATCTGCGATTAATTCCGAAGCTGTCAGAGTATCATCCAGATATGCAGAGAACAGACTGCGTACAAGCTGGTGCTGCGGGTAGGTTTTCTTTTTATTTTCCAATAATACACCAATCACATTGGCGAAGGTCAGTCTGTTTCTCATCTGTGTGCTCCTTTCAGAGAGGATTTATCAATCCCGCTATCTATCTTATCTGTCTTTCTATATTTTCATTCTTTGAAAAGTTTCTATGTCAAGTCGCGGTCAAGTGACCGTCAATTATTTTATTCTCTATATTTTACTACAATTAACTTACAAAACGTAGCCGGGCGGCATCAGAAATGAAGCAAATCGGCTACAACAATCATAACACAAAACAAACTTATGTTCTACAAGAATATCGAAATGTTTTAACTGTACATTGAAAACTTCATGAGTTGTATTCACAGTCAACGGACTTTGCGATGATACTTAAAGCAATTTAAGCGGAGCAAAGAACAGACACTTCCGTCAAGGGTGGGAGATGATCTCGCGCAGGAGAGGCCCACAGGCAGGTCTCAGTAGTGAGAAATCGGTGTTAAAGAATCCAGACAGTGGATACGTAGAAAACCAAACTAAGAGTACTGGAACAATCTTACTTTAGGAACCGCTTATTGCGGGTAGGAAAGAAGGTGGTTAATGAGAATATTACGAGAGGAGGCAGGACTACCATGAAAACAGAACTTGATACAAGAGCGTTATTAAATGTAAAGGAAATGTGTGAGTACCTTGGTATTGGACAGACGAAAGCAAGAGAATTGCTTTCCAATCCGGCCAATGGTTTCACGGTAAGAATCGGTAACAGACTATATGCTCATAAGGGCAGATTAGACCACTGGTTACTGAATCAGATTCTTTCATAAATAAGAACACGGAGGAGTTTCAAAATGAGAATTCAATTTTTGAAACGGATTGATAATTGTAAGGTTTTATGGTAGAATAGGAACGATATTTGGAATCCTTCCTATTCTACACTTAGGAAGGAGGCATAAATGGGTAAATCCCTTAATGGTAAAGAATTAGGTAAAGGCTTATCACAGAGAAAGGATGGTCTTTATCAGGGAAGATTCGTGAATCGTTTTGGCAAGAAGCAGACGGTTTACGCAAAGACGCTGAATGAGGTAAGACAGAAGCTTAGAAACGAACAGTATGAGGATGAAAAGGCACTCAATGTTGTTGCGAAGGACACATTCTACTACAATTTATATGTAGTGGCAATCGACACAGGAATGCGTATTGGTGAGTTGATGGGGCTTCAGTGGTCTGATGTAGACTTTGAAAAGAAGGTTGTACACGTCAGACGTTCCTTATGCTATTTCCGCAAGGATGGCAAATATGTCTTTGAATGGCATGATACCAAGACGCATAACAGCAAGCGAACCATTCCCTTAACAACAAGAGCTATGGAAGCTCTGAAAAAACAAAGAGTTCGCGGGCAGGAGATTCTGCTTAAGAACGCACAAACAGCACAGGACGAATACAAGAATCTGGTTTTCGTAACCAGAAACAATCGACCTACACAGCAGTTCATCGTACAGGAATGTATGGATGTAACAACGAGACGAATTCAGAAGGAACACCCGGAATTTGAGAGGTTCTCTCCTCATTGTTTCCGTCACACCTTTGCAACAAGGGCAATCGAGAACGGAATGCAGCCTAAGAGCGTGCAGAAGCTTCTCGGACATGGCTCCTTACAGCTGACAATGGATTTGTATTGTCACGTAACAGATGATACCTTGTTTGACGAGATGAGGAAGATGGAAGCGGTGTAAAGTGTGTAAAAAGTGTGTAGTAAAGCAATTTGAGACAATAATAAAGGCGTGAAAGCCTTATAAACAGGAGGTTTTAAGATAAAATGGAACAGTATAAGCAGGAATTTATAGACTTTATGGTGGAGAGTGACGTGCTGAAATTTGGTGATTTCACATTAAAGAGCGGCCGTAAATCACCATTTTTCATGAACGCGGGAGCATATGTGACAGGCTCACAGCTTAAGAGACTCGGAGAGTACTACGCAAAGGCAATCCATGCAAACTACGGAGATGACTTTGATGTATTATTCGGACCTGCATACAAGGGAATTCCGCTTGCAGTGGTAACAGCTATCGCATACCATGAGCTCTATGGCAAAGAGGTGCGCTACTGCTCAGACAGAAAAGAGGCAAAGGATCACGGTGCAGACAAGGGAGGCTTCCTTGGAAGCAAGCTTAAGGATGGTGACAGAGTAGTTATGATAGAGGATGTCACCACATCCGGCAAATCAATGGAGGAGACAGTTCCAAAGGTAAGAGAGGCTGCAGATGTTACAATCGTAGGCCTTATGGTGAGCCTTAACAGAATGGAAGTCGGACAGGGCGGCAAGGTGAGCGCGCTCGACGAAATCCATGAGAAGTACGGCTTTGAGGGCAAGGCAATCGTTACAATGGAAGAGGTTACAGAGTATCTCTACAACAGAGAGCATGATGGCAGAGTAGTCATTGATGACACAATCAAAGCAGCTATAGATGAGTACTATAAGCAGTACGGCTGCAAATAGGAGAATATAAATTGCTTGGCAGAAGAAAACGTAACAGGTATAAGTTTACGGAAAAGAAGCAATCTAAGAGGGGGATAGCTGCACTTGTTGTGGCTATCCTCATAGAGATTGTATATATAGTTTTTTTGAATGCGGCATTCAGAGGAGATGGCAATCTGTCTATGTACTATGGCAGTGCCGGTATACTGATGCTTGGCATATCTTTGGCAGATTTCGGGTTTGCCATCAGAAGCCTCTTTGATGAGGAATCATTCATGACATTTCCACGACTGGCAGTGTTTTTTTCACTCATAGCGGTAATCAGCTGGGGAGGAACATATGCTGCAGGTTTTATTATATGAAAGAAAGATTATAGGGACATATGAGTTATAAAGAGATTTATGAGCTCTCCAATGAGCTTTACGCAGAGCGATTAGAGCTTGTGGAGGAGCGTATAGAGCAGATCATCAGAGAATCTGCGATAGAGCCGGCTTTTGCAGATTATTTCAGAAGTGCGGCAAAGTGCATCAACACTATTAAAAACCATAGCGCAGATAAAGAATTTAACGATTTATTCTATTCACAGTTTGATAAAGAAAATTACGAGAAAAGCTATGCCAACCCGGCATATGCCGTAAAGGTGCTCGGAGATGAGTATGGTCAGCTTTTATCGGCTGTATATGCAAAAATTGCCGGAAGCATCACGCATATCTTTCAGGGAGATATAAAATATCTCTGCATTTATGCAGAGCTTATTGTAGAGCTTTACAATTATTTTGAGAATGCCAATGAGCTGAGTCCTGATGAGATAAGGGGCTGTATATATTCGTTCATGCATGATTATGAGGAGATATTTGCAGAGGATGACAATAGAGCACTCCTTGACCCGGCTTATGATTACTATACAGAGCTTGTAAATGAGGCAGATTTGTCAAATGATGATTATCTGTATTCCTACGGACTGTATGTCGGAGAGAATGAGCGCGCCGGCAGAGCGCATCTGGCTTCATTTTCAGATGAGGAGATACAGGCCATGGCAGATACCTATACAGAAGGATACCGCATTGGCTTTATTACCTGCAACAAGGATATCTCAAAGAAGTCGGTGGTTCAGGTGCTTTATCCGCTTGGCTTTGAGCGTATGATAAGAGCAGCATTAAAGAATTTTGAGAAAATGGGCATGAAGCCTGCCATGAGGCCTTTTTCCACATCGGTCAACAAGCAGTTTGACTATGACCACAAGGAGGATATGGCACTGTGGCTTGACAAGGCATATGTGGAGTATCGTCTTGAGTGCATGCACAATGCACTTGAGCGAATGAAGGATGTAGCATGTAAATGTGGAGGTCCTGCTGTCATAGAGATATTTGGCGAGGAGCCATTTGCTCCGGTTTCAAAGAAGGAGGCTGCGCACTTTAACGATGAGCAGCAGAAGCTTGTAGTCCATATGACAAGCGTGCGCTCACAGTATATGAACAGCTATATCCACAGCGAGGACAGAAGCTTTACGATTATTGCCTATCCGTGTGCTGCAATCGGATCTGATTATAAGGAAATTTTTACGGAGACTGTAAAGATTAATACTCTTAATTATGCACTCTACAGGGATATGCAGCAGAAAATCATAGATGTGCTCGATACAGCAGACAGGGTGCATATCGTCGGTACAAACGGCAACAGGACAGACTTGTATGTCAAGATTCATGAGCTTAAGGAGCCTTCAAAGGAGACGGCTTTTGAAAACTGTGTGGCTGATGTAAATATCCCTGTCGGAGAGGTGTTTACTTCACCGGTGCTAGAGGGTACAAACGGCAAGCTGCATGTCAGTCAGGTATATCTCAATGAGCTTAATTTCCTTAATCTGGAAATCGACTTTAAGGATGGCATGATTGATAAATATACATGTACCAATTTTGAGGATGAGGAAGAAAACAAAAAGTATATATCAGACAATGTGCTTTTCCATCACGACACACTGCCTATGGGTGAGTTTGCCATAGGCACCAATACGACAGCCTACCGTATGGCGAGAGTATACGATATCGCAGCAAAGATGCCTATTCTCATAGCAGAGAAGACAGGACCGCACTTTGCGGTGGGTGATACCTGCTACACATACGATGAGGACAATATGACATACAACCCTGACGGAAAAGCCATAATTGCCAGGGACAATTCAGTTTCCATCCGCAGAAAAGAAGATATATCAAAGGCATATTTCAACTGCCACACGGATATCACAATACCATATGATGAGCTTGGAGCCATCACAGTTATTCGACACGATGGCTCAACATGTGATATAATAAGAGATGGCAGATTTGTGCTTGAGGGCGTAGAAGAGTTGAACAAACCGCTCGATACGCTTGATGCAGAAAGCAAATAATTGTTAGACGTATAAGGAGGATAAAATGGCAAAGGTTGGAATAGTTATGGGCAGCGACTCAGATTTAAAGGTGATGAGTAAGGCGGCAGATATGCTTGAAGAGCTCGGCATAGAGTATGAGCTCACCATCATCTCGGCACACCGTGAGCCGGATGAGCTTATTGAGTGGACAAGAGGCGCTGAGAATAGAGATGTAAAGGTAATAATAGCAGGAGCGGGAATGGCAGCAGCACTTCCGGGAATGTGTGCAGCGCTTTTTGCACTTCCTGTTATCGGAGTACCGCTTTCAGGAAAGAATCTGGATGGAATGGATGCAGTGTTCTCAATCATGCAGATGCCACCTGGAGTGCCTGTTGCCACAGTTGCAATTGACGGTGCGAAAAATGCAGCAATCCTTGCAGCAAAGATACTCGCAGCAGGTGATGATGCAATCCTTGAGAAGATCAAAAAGTATACAGCAGATATGAAGGCTCAGGTTGTAGCAAAGGATGCGAAACTGAAACAGGTTGGATATAAGCAGTATCTTGCTGAGAAATAGATTGTATTGTCATCTATAGGAGGGTTTTTATGGGTATATTGCAAAAGGCAGACAGATGTATGGATGAGGCAGCAGCCTTATTTGGCGAGAATAAGCTTTTTTTGGCAGAGAATAAGGCACAGGAGACAGCCGGTCTTTATAAGAGCTGTGGCGCATATGAGCAGATGGCAAAGACTGTCAATTTTATGGGAGTCATATATGCATCTATTGGAGACTTAAGCATGTCAATTGACTGCTACCTAGAGGCTATGGATGTAGCTGTGGAGCAGGGCTCAACAGAGATAATCATGCTTGTAAACAATAATATAGGCTCACTCTATATGGAGCTTGGATTGTATGAAAAGGCTATCAGATATTTCAACGAAGCACTGGAGCTGTGCAAGCCACCGCTGCATGGAGAGAGGGATAGCTATTATCAGGAACTTCTCATGCTTCATCTGAATCTGTGCATATCATACACAGGAATTAATGAGTTTGAAAAGGCAGAAAAGCATCTTTCTGACGCGATACTCTTTAATGAGATAGCTGGCAGCGCTAAAAACAGATTTCTGATAGACATGTCACAGGCACATATGCTATGGAAGATGGGAAATGAGGATGAGGTCAGAGATCATGTGGAAGAGCTGGTTGAGGGTGCGATAAACAATATCAATTCTGCCAATTATGTGCTTGAGATACTAAGCCTTTGCAATCTATTTATGAATATGGGGGAGTTCGATGCATGGAAAAAGGTTATTGTGGAGTATGAACGCTTTGCTACTGAAACGCAAAATCTGTTTTTCCAGAAGACCTGTGTCAAGATGTGGATGAAATATGAGAGCGCCATGGGTGATACAGAGGCGTACAACAAGCTGTGCGTATATTACGCAAATCTCCACTCTATGCAGGTGAAGGAGCAGATAAAGCGTCTTGGTGATACAATCGACCTTAAGCTTCAGCTTCAGGAGACTGAGTATGAGCGCCGTAAGGCAGTCAGACTCAACTACACAGATATGCTTACAGGCATGGGCAATAAGTTCAAGATGCGAAACGATTTTGAAAAGCTTGTGAGCAAAAATCAGGATTCAGATGGTGCAGGAATCACGTTTGGAGTAGTGGATATAGATTTCTTCAAGTCATTTAACAGAAACAGTGGCAGAGTCACCGGTGATGCAGTGCTAAAAGAATTGTCATCCATAATAAATGAGAGCATCAAAGATAAGGGAATGGGGTATCATTTCTATGGTGATGAATTCTACATAATCCTGCAGGAAACGGATGAGGATATCATTAAAAATATAGCCGAGCATATAAGACTTGAGCTTGCCAAAAAACAGATACTTCATGAGAGCTCTAAGGTGGATGAGTATCTGACTGTATCACAGGCATATGTTACCGCCCCGGATGTAAAGGTGCCGGATGAGTTTTCTAGGCTGTTTAAGACGGTGGATGAAGTGCTCAATGATGTGAAGGAAAAGGGTAGAAATGCATATAAGATAGTCTGATGCTTTAAGCGTATAAGACAACTATAAAATGACACGCAGCGTAAAACGTTGCGTGTCATTTTTATTTGTACTTATACTTTTATATGGCTATATTGTCTCATTTATATTCCGGATATAACAATATCAGTGCCTGCCTTCTCATATATATCTGCTGTCTCAGGAGAGATACCGGAGTCGGTGATTACCATATTGATGTCATCAAGCGATGCATAGCTGGATATGGATGTGGTATCAAACTTGGTGTGGTCTACAAGAGCCACAGTTTTAGCGGAGGCCTTGATACACATGTGCTTTAAATCAGCCTCGTATATACTGAAATCAGTCAGTCCGTCTTCTACAGAGAAGCCTCTTGCTGACACGAACGCGATATCTGTGTGTATTTTTTTGAGTAAATCAGCGCCAAGCAGTCCTTCTATGGAAGCGGATGCACTGGTTACGATACCGCCTGTCAGGATGACTGTGACACCCGGGATATCCTTTAGCTCTAAAGCCAGATTGATGCCATTGGTGATGACGGTCAGCTCTGTAAAGCCTGAAAGCTTCATGCCGAGAGTGTAGGCTGTGGAGCTGGCATCAAGGAATATACACATATGGTCACTTACGAGCTTTATCGCCTCGTTTGCAATCTCCTCTTTAGCTTCCTTGTTTTCCAGGGCGCGGTCATGGAACAGGTAGGCCCTCGAGGTTAAATCAGTCATGTCATGGGTTTTATCCTTGTAGATAGCACCGCCGTGAGTCTTTGTCAGAAGCTTTTCCTTATCCATCTGGTTTAAATCTGTTCTTATTGTCGTGGTCGATACACCAAGCAGCTCGCTGAGCTCATTGGTGGTGGCCTTACGGTTTTCTTTTAAATAATCGAGAATCTTTTGTTGTCTTTCTAATTGCAGCATAGATTTTCCTCTTTCTTTTGATTTCTGTTGTATTTTTACGTACATATTTTTATCACAAAGCATTGCATAAATATATAATAACTCAAATAAGTAAATAAAGCTAGTGCTTTCGATTGCTTATGCTTTTTTTTATTTGATGTCATTTAATTATATTTATTTTTACTTTTATTTGCTTTTGCTATTGCATTTTTTCTTTTAAAGTGTTATATTTATATCAACAAATAAAAGCAAACACAAATTATATAAGGCGGAGGTATTATTAAATGAAGTTTTTCGTAGATACAGCAAATGTCGAGGACATTAAGAAAGCAAACGATATGGGAGTCATCTGTGGAGTTACAACAAACCCTTCACTCATCGCAAAAGAGGGCAGAGACTTCAATGAGGTAATTAAAGAAATCACATCTATCGTTGACGGACCGATAAGCGGAGAGGTAAAAGCAACAACAGTTGATGCAGAGGGCATGATAAAAGAAGGACGTGAAATCGCAGCTATTCATCCAAACATGGTAGTTAAGATTCCTATGACAGTTGAGGGACTTAAGGCTGTCAAGGTACTTTCATCAGAGGGCATCAAGACAAACGTTACTCTTATTTTTTCAGCAAATCAGGCAATTCTTGCTGCAAATGCAGGTGCTACATATGTTTCGCCTTTCCTTGGCAGACTTGATGATATCAGCCAGCAGGGCATTGAGCTGATCAGACAGATTTCTGAGATTTTTGATATCTATGGATATGACACAGAGATTATTGCAGCTTCAATCAGAAACCCAATTCATGTCACAGACTGTGCACTTGCAGGAGCTGATATCGCAACAATTCCTTACAAGGTTATCGAGCAGATGACAAAGCATCCACTTACAGATCAGGGAATCGAGAAGTTCCAGGCTGATTACAGAGCTGTATTTGGGGATTAGATATTATAAACCAAAGACAGGTATAAATATTTTATTTCATGTCATAGATTTAACAGGAGAACAAAATGAACAAATTAGAGCTTCAGATTACAGCAAATGAAGTCAGGAAGGGTATCGTCACGGCTGTGCATTCTGCAAAGGCGGGACATCCGGGCGGCTCACTTTCTGCAGCAGATATATTTACATATCTGTATTTTGAGGAGATGAACATTGATCCAAAGAATCCTAAAAAGCCGGATAGAGACCGTTTTGTGCTTTCAAAGGGACACACGGCTCCGGGACTTTACTCTACACTTGCGCAGAGAGGCTATTTTCCGGTTGAGGATTTAAAGACACTCAGACATCTGGGATCATATCTGCAGGGACATCCTGACATGAAGCATATCCCGGGTGTGGATATGTCGAGCGGTTCGCTCGGACAGGGCATTTCTGCGGCGGTAGGAATGGCACTTTCTGCAAAGCTTACAAATGATGATTACAGAGTATATACACTTCTCGGCGATGGCGAGATTCAGGAGGGACAGGTCTGGGAGGCTGCTATGTTTGCGGGCTTCAGAAGGCTTGATAACCTTGTTGTTATAGTTGATAACAACGGACTTCAGATTGATGGACCGGTGGATCAGGTGTGCTCACCATATCCTATTGGTGAGAAATTCAAGGCATTCAATTTCCATGTGATTGATCTGAAGGATGGAAATGACATGGATCAGATTGCTGACGCATTTAAAGAAGCAAGAAATACAAAGGGTATGCCGACGGCAATTATAGCACATACCGTAAAGGGCAAGGGTGTTTCATTTATGGAAAATCAGGTCGGCTGGCATGGCAAGGCTCCAAATGATGAGGAGTATGCAGTTGCCATGGAGGATCTGAGAAAGGAAGGTGAAGCATTATGTCAGAAGTAAAGAAAATCGCCACACGTGTCAGCTACGGAAATGCACTTGTAGAGCTTGCAAAGGAGCACGATGACGTATATGTTCTTGATGCTGACCTTGCGGCTGCCACACAGACAGCCATCTTCAAAAAGGAATTTCCAGATCGTCACATAGACTGTGGTATCGCAGAGTGCAACATGATGGGCATTGCTGCAGGACTTGCGGCTACGGGAAAGGTGCCATTTGCCAGTTCATTTGCCATGTTTGCGGCAGGTCGTGCGTTTGAGCAGGTGAGAAACTCTATTGGATATCCTCATCTTAATGTGAAAATCGGTGCGACACACGCAGGTATTTCGGTAGGAGAGGATGGAGCCACCCACCAGTGCAACGAGGATATTGCACTCATGAGAGCAATTCCAGGCATGGTTGTAATAAACCCAAGCGATGATATAGAGGCAAGAGCCGCAGTAAAGGCAGCCTATGAGCATGAGGGCCCTGTATACATGAGGTTTGGCCGTCTTGCAACACCGATAATAAATGACAATGCAGAGTATAAATTTGAAATCGGAAAGGGTGTTACACTCCGTGAGGGCACGGATGTAGCTATCATAGCTACCGGTCTGTGCGTGGCAGAGTCACTTGCAGCGGCAGAAAAGCTTGCGGCAGATGGCGTAAATGCAAAGGTCATAAATATACACACTATCAAGCCTCTTGATGAGGAGCTTGTTGTAGCTGCAGCAAAGGAATGCGGCAGGGTGGTTACCGTGGAGGAGCACTCTGTAATAGGAGGACTTGGAGCCGCGGTATGTGAGACACTTTCGCGTAAGGCTCCAACACCGGTAAAGACAATAGGCATACAGGACTGCTTTGGTGAGTCAGGTCCGGCTGTAGCTTTGCTTAAAAAATACGGACTTGATGCAGAGGGCATTTATGCATCAGTGAAGGATTTTTTATAAGTATTTAAAATAGTTTGGTTTTATCATTTTTCACATTTTCCCCAATATAACAATAAACTAATAAAAGAAAGGACAGCCGGGATACGGTTGTCCTTTCTTCTACTTTGTATACATATAAAAAATTTAATGTTTTAATTAATATAAAATAATTTAATAAAATTTAAAATATATATTGTGTTATAGGTTTTTATCTGATATATTAAATCTATAAATGCTGGGCGACCTGTGTTTTCGTATAACTGATAAGGCAAAAAGAAAGGGGACATCACATGGAACTGATATGTAAGAAGTGTCTGCTTAGAGAAATGGCAGAGGCCGACGCAGCAATGATAAAAAAATATGTTGATGCGATAAAGGGCGAGGACAGAGTGTCGGAAAAAGAGTATGAGGCAAGGCTTGCAGTGTGCAAGGCGTGTGACAGGCTAAATGCCGGAACCTGTAATGCATGCGGCTGTTATGTGGAGCTTCGGGCGCTTGCAGGCGTTTCGCACTG
>ERZ780006.63-NODE-63-length-21179-cov-7.3123_pt1 | contig 21179 bp, 13 predicted proteins | sample MGYA00511873_ERZ780006 | MGnify/ENA primary metagenome ERZ780006 (study PRJEB29588, sample SAMEA2155215) | human gut metagenome | biome: human gut; feature: human-associated habitat; material: faeces | place: Denmark | collected 2008/2010 ... | reverse complement strand
GATTCAAAACTGAAAGTAGATCCGTTACTAATTACACTGCCACTATATAGTGATTATACAGATTTGTATGATAGCAGCAGTACTGACTGGTGCACATATAATATAAAAACAATCAGAGGTTATTAAAGGAGAAAGAAATGAAAAAGAGACTATTGATTTTAGGAATGATTTTTACAATGGCTGTGTCATCAGCAGGCTGTGGCAGTTCGTCATCAGACAATTCAGGTAAGGCAGACCAGTCAAAACAAACAGCAAATGTGCAGGACAGCCAGAAAGATACATCTTCAAGTGATAAGTCTGATGATAAGAATGATACTAATTATAAATCAGCAGATGAAATCACAATGGATGATTTGATGAGCCATGATGAGACACCGGCAGAGGATTTTGAGTTAATTGACAACTCAGATGAAATAGTAATAGAGAAGTATGTTGGTAAGGATCCAATCGTGGTTATTCCTGATGAAATAGATGGAAAGAAGGTTGTTGGATTTCGTTTTATGAATGATAAAAATATTGTAGCAGTTCGAATAGGCGATAATATTACAGAAATAGATCAAAATGCATTTGGAAATGCAGAAAATTTGAAATATCTTGTGTTAGGGAAATCTGTGAAGAGTATAGATGGATATAATTTCTACGGAACAAACTTAAAGGAATTGATTCTTAATGATGGGTTGGAAAGAATAGGTGAAGATGAATTAAATGTTGTAGATCCGCCATTAGATAACAGTGGTATGGATTTAAAAATACCTGAGAGCGTTACAGAACTCCATGTTTCTGATTTTAATCTCATTGGTAAACCGGGTTCATATGCTGAACAATATGCAAAAGAACATGCAGATAGCCGTGTTACCTTCACAGCAGAATAATTTACAATATGTCAATTAATTAAATATGAATATTATCATAGGAAGTCGCCATACTATACCTGGTAATCAAATTTTTGAGTGTTTGCCAAAGTTTATGAGGGGCAGTTGCGAGGAACTGCCCCTCCTTTTTGGAAATATAAGTTTTTGAAACGTCAAAGATAACGAAGGATGATGGCTACAAGCTGGAAAACTCAAAGACTTATTTTGAACTCGATTCAAAACTGAAAGTAGATCCGTTACTAATTACACTGCCACTATATAGTGATTATACAGATTTGTATGATAGCAGCAGTACTGACTGGTGCACATATAATATAAAAACAATCAGAGGTTATTAAAGGAGAAAGAAATGAAAAAGAGACTATTGATTTTAGGAATGATTTTTACAATGGCTGTGTCATCAGCAGGCTGTGGCAGTTCGTCATCAGACAATTCAGGTAAGGCAGACCAGTCAAAACAAACAGCAAATGTGCAGGACAGCCAGAAAGATACATCTTCAAGTGATAAGTCTGATGATAAGAATGATACTAATTATAAATCAGCAGATGAAATCACAATGGATGATTTGATGAGCCATGATGAGACACCGGCAGAGGATTTTGAGTTAATTGACAACTCAGATGAAATAGTAATAGAGAAGTATGTTGGTAAGGATCCAATCGTGGTTATTCCTGATGAAATAGATGGAAAGAAAGTTGTTGGATTTGAATCTGCTTTTACACTTAATAATAATATAGTTGCAGTGAAAATAGGAAACAATGTTCAGGAAGTTGAAAAATCAGCTTTCTCAGGATGTAAAAAATTAAAATATGTGGTAATGGGAGATTCTGTAAAAACAATAGGTGGCAGAATGTTTGCTCAAACAAATCTTCAGGAGTTGGTACTGAATGATGGGTTACAAAAAATTGGACAAGATGATAGTAACAATGTTTTTGCGCCTCCATCAAGTAACTGTGGAATGGATTTAAAAATTCCAGAAAGTGTTACCGAATTGCATGTTGCTGAATTCAATCTTATTGGAAAATCGGGCTCTTATGCTGAACAGTATGCAAATGAACATGCCGATGCAGGGGTTACATTCACAGCAGAATAATTTACAATATGTCAATTAATTAAATATTAATACTATCATAGGAAGTCGCCATGCTATATTAGTAGTGTGGTGGCTTTTTTGTTAAAATAGAAAATTATTAAATTGAAATGAGTAAATATTATTATTACATTAACAAATAGTAAAGTAATTATTGACAAACAGTAATTGAAGTAGGAAAATAGTATATATGAAAATCTATATTTAAAGGGAGAATATCATGAGAAAACGTATAAAGGATGAAAGAGGAGCTATTGTTGTTGAGGCAACGATTTCGTTTACTACCTTTATTTTCCTGTTGTACATCATCTATTCGATAGTTGATATATGCTACATACAGGCAAAGATGAGCATAGCGTTAAACAGTGCGGCGACAGATATCTCGCAGTACTCCTATCTGTATTATAAGTTTGGTATTGATTCGGTGGACAATGCGGCAAGCAATGCGGCTTCAAGCAGTAGGGCATTGGCAAAGGATACATTAAAGGGTATGGATGAGCTAATGACGGGAATATCGGATATGGATAGCAGTTTGTCAGATATAGAGAATGGCTCTTCTGATTTTGAAAGTCTAATGACCGCTTATGATGTGACAAAGGGTGGAGCATCAGATTTGGCTGCCAATATTAATGACTATGGAGATGCTTTGGCAGAAGATCCTATGGGCTTTGTAAAGGGTATGGGTATGCTTGCATTGAATGAGGGTTCGTCTGCAGGCAAGTCATATCTGGCACAGTCTATGGGAAGAGCTTTTATGAAGAAGAATCTTAAGGATTCAAATGGTGGGGATGTCAACGCTTTTTTGAAACAGTATCATGTAAAGGATGGTCTGGATGGGCTTTCGTTTGCTGGCACGGAATTTTTGGTATCAACGGATGGCAAATCAAGTAATGCCCTAAGGTTGACTTGCTCATATGATGTGAAGGTTGTCAATCTGCTTAATACAGATATCACCATCAGATTTTGTCAGAGTGCATCAACCGATGTGTGGGGCAAGGGAGTTAGTGCGAAAAAATAGGTGGATTAGGAATTATGAAAACAAATGATATTTTAATGATACTCATTTCAATTATTCTATGTGGAGTGAGTATCTATATATTGATCAGAAATAAAGAAAAAAAGAGTAAAAAGCTTATTGTCTATTGTATTATAGGTATGTTTCTTGTCATGATAGATGCTTGTATGCTTCAGTTCTTTTATCACGATAATGCAATTTATAAGAATTTTAGGATGATAGCACTTCTTTCAATTATGGCATCTGTTGCATATGTTGATTTCACGGAGCTAAGGATTCCAAATGAATATATTATTACAGGACTTGTATACTGGGTGTTAAGTATATTTGTTGAGCTGATATGTGGCAGTCAGTTTATTGTTGCCAATATCATTTCTTCGCTTATTGCAGCGGCAGCCCTGTTTATAGCTTCTTTGCTTTGCAAGATATGTATCAGGGGCTCGATTGGCGCCGGGGATATAAAGCTGTTTGTGGTTATGGGGCTATTGCTTGGGCTTGATGGAATATGGAGCGCTATATTTTTATCTCTCGTTTTATCATTTATCACAGCAATTTATTTTCTTATTACAAAAAGAAAAGGCAAAAAGGATGCAATGGCATTTGGTCCGGCTCTTGCTATAGGAACGTGGTTATCAATATTTTTGACTGGAATGTAGAGGATATACAATGAAGAATTATAAATTTTTAGTACCTATATTGCTTGTAGCATTGTTAGGAGGATCTGTATATAAAACATATAGTGACAGAGAAAAAATTAATAAACAATATGATAATGATATAACTCAGGCCAGACAGAATAGGAAGCTTGAGGTTTATGTGAATGCAGAGGAGGACTATCTTGATGCCTTAAAGCTTAAAGATTCAGCGAAGCTTCGGGCAGAGCTGGGAGAGATGTATATAGAAGCGGAGGATTTAAGAACAGCTGCCAAATGGGGAGAGTCTCTCATAAGTGAATATCCCAAGGAACAGGTGGGATATGAGTTTTTGATTCAGGTGTATTTGGAGCAGAAAGACTATGCCTCATGTTTCAGGATAAAGGATGAAGCGGATGGACTGAAAATTTCATCAAAGAAGATTGAAGAGATTATTTCAGATATCAAATATGAGTATTATCTCGAAGGTGAATATGCACAGGTAGAGGAGTTCAGTAATGGTTATGCAGCAGTAAAGAAAGAAAAAAAGTGGGGCTATCTGAACAGCAAAGGGCATCGTGTAATAGAATCCGAATTTGAAGAGGCGGGAGCGTTTGCTAAAGAGGTTGCACCTGTTATAGATGACAAAGGCAGGGCATTTTATATAGACAACGAGGGCAACAGAAAGATAGTCATTGATTTTGTCGACAATATTGAGAAACTGGGATATATGTCAATGGATAATATTTTTCCAGTAAATGATGGCAAAAAATGGAGCCTGTACAGTTTGGACAGCAAGAAAAAGATAGCTGGTGACTATGATGAGGTTTCAGCCATGGGAAATGGAGTAGCAGCTGTCAAGTCTGATAATAAATGGAGTCTTATTGATACCAAGGGAAAGAAAGTAACAAAAGATAAATATGATTCGGTTGTTATGGACAGTAAAGGAATAGTATGTAGAAATGATAGGGTATTTGCAAAGCAGAATGGATATTATTATTTATTTGATTCTAAAGGCAATAAGGTTGTAAAAACTAAATTTGATGATGCAAGGCTATTTGCAGATGATGGATATGCCGCAGTATGTGTGGACGGCAAATGGGGATTTGTTGATAAGGATGGTAAACAGGTGATTAAGCCTCAATTTAATGAGGCTCATAGCTTTTCAAACGGATTGGCGGCCGTTAGATTTACAAATGGCTGGGGCTATGTGGATGAAAAGGGTAATAAAGTCATTGCGACAGGATTTGATGATGCGTGCGATTTCAATGAACAGGGCAAGACATTTGTTAAGATGGATGATAAATGGCAGGTTTTGACACTATATTTATACAATCATGAATCATAGAACAAAGGAGACAAAGGCATGAGTTTTACATATGAAAATCAAGGAAACAATACTTATCTGGTATATAAAATAGGAGCTTCGGATAATGTGGATACAATGAGCCTTGGAATGATTACTAATAATAAGATAGATGGAATTGTTCCGACTCTGTTCACCCAGTCAGATACTGATAGATTTATTAAATATAATATTTCTGCAAAAGTGTCAGCAAAAGAGTTTTTATCAGGAGTTGTAAATAAGAAGAGATTACTAGGTGTGTTTATCAGCGTATTAAAGGCAATTAAATCAACAGAGGAATATATGATTGATGCGAGAAGGCTGTTGATTGATTTGGAACATATCTATGTTGATGTGTCAAAGTGTGATGCAATGCTTGTATGTCTTCCTTTGGTCAGACAGAATGAGTCTGTTAATATTCCTATGTTTTTTAAGCAGATAATGTTTAGTACACAGTTTGACCAAAATGAGAATTGCGATTATGTTGCACAGATTATTAATTATCTGAATAGTACACCTGTATTTTCTGTGGATGCTTTTGAAAAGCTCTTGATGGATATAGATGCTGATAATTTAAATATTGCAGCTTCAAAGGCTGTTGCTGGTCAGCAAAAACCGGTTCAACCACAGAGCCAGTCACAGAGTCAGCAGCCTAAACCTATGCAGCCTGCTATGAATCAGCTAAAGAATGAACAGGTACAGACAAATATGCCATCTCAGGGGAAAATGCAATCACAGCGTGAAACACAATCAGCAAATAATGTGGTACAGCCTAATCAGGTGAATTTTGCAGTACCTAATATGAATCCACAAAACCAGAATAGAATTAATAATAATGTGCAGATGGGGACGAATATTTCAGGTACATATGTGGAAACAACAAGTGAGAAGCAGATGTCCATGTTTGGACTTTTGACACATTACAGTAAAGAAAATAAGCAGATTTACGAGAGACAAAAAGCCCAAAGAAAAGCTCAAAAGGAAGCAGAAAAAAACGGAGCAGCAATGCCTGGTCAAAATGTGAAGCCATCAAATGTTTCCTTTGCCATCCCAGGCCAGCCACCACAGCAGCGTCCACAGCCGGCACAGCCACAAACTGTAATGCCACAGCAACCTCAACAACAATTCGCACAGCCACAGCGACAGTTCACTCAGTCGAATCAGTCGCAGCGTCAGTTTGCACAGCCACAACCGATGCCACAGGCACAGCAAAAGCCGGTGCAACAGGTTCAGCCACAGCCGGTGCAGAATCAAAATACAAATACAGGCATGACCGGAAATCCATCAGTTCCACCACAGATTTTGGAGAACATGACAAAGGCCGGTAATTTTGGAGAGACTACAGTGCTTGGAGTCGGTTCAGAGGCTGGAGAGACCACTGTTTTGGGAGCATCACAGGCTCAGATTATTAAGCCTTATCTGCTTCGAATAAAGAATAATGAGAGAATAGAGCTTAACAAGCCGGTATTTAGAATAGGAAAAGAAAGAAGCTATGTGGATTATTTTGTGAGTGACAATACAGCGGTCAGCAGGAGCCACGCAAATATCATTAACAGGGACAATGAGTTTTATATTGTTGATACCAATTCAACAAACCATACATATGTGAATGGTTCGATGATTCAGAGCAATGTGGAGACTAAAATCGAGCATGGAACAAAAATCAGACTGGCGAATGAGGATTTTGAATTTTTCATGTACTAGTAAACAAAAATCATAGGTTAAATATTATATTTATTGAGGAAATGGTATGGATTACGAAATTGCAGCCCAGACAGATGTGGGAACAGTCAAGAGAACAAATCAGGACAGCATAATGATGAAACGTATTTTTACCAATCTTGGGAATATGGTTTTTGCGGTATTGTGTGACGGTATGGGAGGTCTTGCGAAGGGTGAGCTTGCCAGTGCTACGGTTATAAGAGCATTTGATAAGTGGGTCAATGATGATCTGCAGATGATTTGTCAAAATGGACCCGGATATATTGAGGATTCTGTAATAAGGGCACAGTGGGAGAGTATAGTAGCAAATCAGAATCAAAAAATCAAACAGTATGGAGCAGGTCAGGGCGTTAATCTTGGAACCACTGTAGTAGCGCTTCTTGTCACTGACAGGAGATACTATCTGATGAATGTCGGTGATTCAAGAGCATATCTTGTAAATGATAAGCTCATACAGCTTACAAAGGATCAGACATTTGTAGGTAGAGAGATAGAGCTGGGTCATATGACAATAGAGCAGGCTAAAACAGACCCGCGCAGAAATGTGCTTTTACAGTGTGTGGGTGCTTCTGAGATTGTTAATCCTGACATGTTTTTTGGAGATGTGCAAAGTGGTACGGAGTTTCTGCTTTGTTCGGATGGTTTCAGACACGAGATTACATCTGATGAGATTTATCAGGCAATCAGACCATCATTTATGACAAACAGGGATGTGATGAATAGGCAGCTTCGTTCTCTGATAGAACTCAACATGCAGCGTAGGGAGAGAGACAATATCACAGCAGCGCTGATTAAGGTACAGTAGGAGGAAAGTTTATGCTTGAGATTGGTTCTCTTGTTGATGGAAAATACAAGATACTGAATGAAGTGGGCCATGGTGGAATGAGTATCGTCTACCTGGCTATGAACGAAAAAGCAAATAAGCAGTGGGCTATTAAAGAGGTACGAAAAGACGGTGTAAAGGATTTTGAGGTTGTGAAGCAGAGTCTTGTGGCTGAGACAGACATGCTAAAAAAACTTAATCATCCTTATCTGCCGGATATTGTGGACGTCATAGAGGATGACGACAGATTCTTGATCGTCATGGATTACATACAGGGAAATTCACTTAGCAAGGCTATTGAAGAGTATGGCGCGTTGCCTCAGGATGATGTGATTCATTGGGCTAAGCAGCTGTGCGATGTGCTTGGATATCTGCATTCACAGAATCCACCTATCATATATCGAGACATGAAGCCTGCCAATATTATGCTTAAACCTGATGGCAATATCACTCTTATTGATTTTGGAACAGCAAGAGAGTTTAAAGAAAAAAATCTGGCTGATACGACATGTCTCGGAACTATGGGATATGCAGCTCCGGAGCAGTTTGGAGGAATGGGACAGACGGATGGCAGGACAGATATTTATTGTCTCGGTGCTACACTATATCATCTGGTTACAGGAAAGAACCCATGTGAGCCACCTTATGAAATCAGGCCGATCAGAGAGATAAACCCAAGTCTGTCAGGTGGTCTTGAAAGAATCATTTTAAAGTGTACACAGCCTAATCCGGCTAACAGATATCAGAATGCGGCAGAGCTTATGTATGCTTTGGAGCACTATGATGAGATAGATGATATATATAGAAAAAAACAAAAAAGAAAGCTTGCAGCTTTTATCACTACGTCGGTAATTACAGTGATTTTGGGAGCAACCTCTATATGGGGATATGTTTCAGCCGAGAATAAAAAAAGTGAAAACTATGATAACATTCTGAAAACGGCAGATACTTATGAGGACTATTACAATGCGATAATTACAGACCCTACCAGAACAGATGCGTATCTGAAGCTGAATGATATGCTTACAAGTGATTTTGTATTGGACAAGGATGAGGCAAACATACTTACAAAGATACAGGTCGGACTGGATAGAAAAAACAGTGATGGATATTCGCAGACGTATGATGTGCTTTCGGATTTGAAAAAGAAAAATCCTGACGGATATCAGGAGGTCTGCTACCAGTATGGTGAGAGCTTTCTTTTCTACTATGATATAAATGTGGAAAAGGACAGATATGCCAATGCCACCAAGTGGTACAAGGATGCTGTGCAGAAATATCCTGTTGCACAGATATATTGTGATATCTCCGATTGTCTGGATCTCATAAGCCAGTATGGTGGAGCAAAGGTTAAGCAGACAGAGAAGATGTATGAAGAGTATGCAAATCTTTGGAAAAAAGTTACAGAGCTGGAAAAGGAATCTGAACAGTTTGACAGTGTGGATTCAAAGCTTCAGGTGTGGAATGAAGTAGATGATATTGTAAACAACAATATTTCTCCTCTTTTGGAGGTGACATCCAAGGATGATGTGATTGCACTTTTGGATGCTATATCAGACAGTTCGACTAAGGTTGACAAATCGGTTATTGCAGATGATATGAAAAAGCTTCAGGACAACATCGAGTCGACAAAGCAGAAGATAAACACGGTAAAGGAGGCTGAGAAAGAATGACATATGATATTTACAGGCTGATTTTTATCGTGGGTGCCATATCGTGTGCTGTAATGTTTGTGGTTTCAGTGATACTATTTATTACACTTAAAATTCCAAATGTAATTGGCGATTTAACAGGCAGAAATGCAAAAAAGGCAATTGAAAATATTAGAAAGCAGAATGAAGCCTCCGGTGGAAAAGCTTATAAGGCAAGTGCAGTTAATCTGGAAAGAGGCAGACTGACAGATAAAATGACTCCGTCAGGAAATCTACAAAGACGTGGAATCACAAGTGGTTTTGGGGTTCATACAGAAAAAATCAGCACGATGAAGCTAGAACAGCAGGCGTCTGTTGGAATGGATACAGATAATGAAAGTAATGAGACGATGGTTCTTGAACAGGATTATTCAAATGAGACGTCTGTTCTGAATCATAATTATTCAAATGAGACAACAGTTCTCAGTCAGCAGAATGTTGGGGAAACAACGGTACTTTCATCACATATGCCACAGAATCCAAGCGAGACAACAGTTCTCAATCAGTTTATGGTATTAGAGGATATTACCTTTATACATACAGATGAAATAATTTAAAGCAAAGGAGTGAGTAGCATGAGAAAACGCATGATGGCCTTTTTAATGGCCCTACTTATGGTTGTCACCATTTTGCCGGCAAACTTCACGATAGTTGAAGCGAATGACACAAATGGTGCTATCTACCTTAAGGTGACAGGTGCTTCGGACTGGAACAAGGCAGGCGATATCAAGGTAACTGTTACTGACAGTACCGGAAAAGAAGTTGACCAAAGGTTTGTGAAGACCAAAGTGGATAAGGCACAAACTGATTCTGGAAATACAAATCCAGATAATACAAATCCAGATAATACAAATCCAGATAATACCGATTCAGGTAATAACAATCCGGGTAATACTGATACCGGTAAGGATGACGCTGCTGGAAAGGATACTGAAAATACAGGCTCAGAAAGTGGCTCTGACAATTCAAATGAGCCTGTCGGACAGGCAGATGAACAGCAGGATGCTAAGCCTGTAGCATTAAATAGCATAAAAATTGATGTGACAGGTCTTGTCAAGGACAGTAAGTACTCTGTGGATATATCTTCTGATGGATATCTTTTCTGGAAGAAGGAATGCACCGCTGTGGAGGCTTCTAATAGTGCAGCTTATACAAAGGTTGCAATGGTTAAGGACACATATACAGAGTTTGACTTCACCACAGTTTTTAAGGGCTGGAAACTAGATACTAAACCAAAACTTGCTGTCAAAGGTGCAGATAATAATAGTGTTAAATATGCATCTTCAGATCAGGAAACTGCAGCTGTTAATGAAACTACAGGTGTAGTAAATATAAAGAAAGCCGGAAAAGTTTCTTTTACGGCTACACTATCTGTTGGTGATAGTTATAAGACAATCACACAGTCTGATGTAGCAATTGCAAAATTAGACCAGACACTTTCATTTACTGATGCAAAAACAGAGGTTTATGTAGGTGATGAGGTTGCAGCAGCTGCAAGCTCAAGTGCTAGTGATGCCGAAGGCAAAATCACTTATAGTGTGGTTACCGGAGAAGATTACATCACGCAGGATGCTGATTTTACTAACAATGGTAAATGGACTGCAAAGAGCTATAATAACAGTGCCGATGGAGTAGAAGTTACAATCAAGGCTGCTATTGCAGAGGATGACAGATATAACAGTGCAGAGAACACATATACTACAACAATAAAGCCATATGCTTACGGTGATTTTAGAAAATATTGTGAGGTAGTTGGAACATCAAATACTGCTTCAGATGGAAACACCTGGTATTCAGAAGCGACCGGGATCAAGGCAAAAGATGGTTATAAAATCAAAGATTCTGATGGCAGCTTTGTAGAAGAAATTGCTATAGATGCCAATAATATCACACAGGGCGAAAATAAATTTTCTCTTGTTATCGTACAGGAAAAGAAGAAATCAGACAATGAAAATGTATCTTATATCAATGAGGGAACAGTAAGTGGAGCATACAACTATGATAGTGTAAAACCTACACTTTCCATAGCAAAGGATAATGATGCAGACTGGGTAAACAAAGATGTTAAAATTACAGCTTCACCATCTGATGATGGTTCAAAACTTGCGGCTGTTAAGTATACAGTGACAGATGAAAAAAATAAGCCGCTTCTTGAAGAAACAACAGTTAATCCTAATGCTGATGGAAGCTATCTGATTACATTACAGGAAAGTAAATTTGCCAATAAAGAAATCAAGGTAAATGTTACAGCATACGATAATGCAGGTCTTAGATCTGATACACAGACTCAGATAATCAAATTTGATACAGAACTGCCTAAGGCTGAGCTGTCATTGAATAGTAATGAGGGTGAATATTATTTTACTGATAAAATATCTGTAGGTATCAGTGCTACTGATAATTTTTCAGGCATCGCTGATATAAAAGCAGTTTATCTCACAGATGATGTGACAAGTGCTTCTGGATGGGACATTAAAAGCTTCAATTGGGATGCTGAAAATGTTCAAAATCTTGGAGCTGATGCTAAGAGTGTAACAATACCATTTGCAGATACCACAAATGCAGGAAATGTGTATGTCAAGGTAACGGATAAAGCAGGAAATGAAAAAATCACATCACTTTCTGATGATAAAAAATTCCACTTTGATCATACTGCACCAACTGTAGGTATTGCATATTCTTCAGCTGATGAAAATACAACTGATGATAATTATTCACAGTTAAAGGATGGGATAGAATACTACAACCATGACAGATATGCACAGATTACTGTAACAGATGCTTCTTTTAACAAAAATGCTACTCAAATTAAAGTAGCGGTTGATAATAAAAATGCAGTAAATATATTAGATAACAAGGCAGAAGTACAAGGTGCTGCTATTGTAAAAACAGATGATGAAATCTGGACTGACAATAAGGATGGCTCATATACTGCAAAGCTTAAATTTACAGGTAATCATCTTTACAAAATTGAAGCTTCTTCAACGGATTTAGCAGGAAATAAAACGGAAGAAGGCACTGTAGCTGATAGCAAATCAAAGGAATTCTATATTGATGAGCTCGCTCCGGTTGGAAAAGTACAGTTCTCAACAGATAAAACAGATGCTGGAATAATTGGTAACTGGTGGGAAAATATATTAAATCCATTCACTGCAATATCTATTTTTAAACAAAATCAGTTGAATATTGTAGGTAGTGTAACTGACAAAGAAACCGGAAATTCCGGCATATGGACAGTTAGCTATTATGTAAATAAACTGGATACGGATACAGTCTTATCAGAGCCTAAGTTAAATAATTTATCTGCTGATAAATGGAAAGAAATTAAAATAAATAAATCAGATGATGGATACAGTTTTTGTGAGTCGTTAGACAAGTCCTATAATAAATATATAGTATATATAAAGATTGTAGATAACAGTGGAAATGTAAAATATATAAGTACAGAAGGTGCTATAATCGATAACGAAGCACCTAAAATCACAGATGTCAATATAGTAGATAGTGATAATCAGGAAAATAAGCTTGAAGACGAAAATGCAGATTTGTGGAAACAGTCAAGTGTTTGTTTACAATTAAAGGCTACTGATAATCTTTCCGGTATTGACAGATATGAGTATAAGCTTGCAAGGCTGAATGACGATGGAACATATACTGTTTTACCATCTACTACAACTGTCACGTTGCAAGGCTCAGATCTTGGCACCTTGAATTATTCAACAGTGTTTAGTCTTTTAAAGAGTCGTGATTATGCAGCTGATACAAAGGCTCTTAAGGCTACAATAACAGTTTATGACAGGGCTAATAACTCTTCAACAGTTGAAAAAATAATCAATATCGATAAACAGGCTCCAACAGTTACCATCACACGAGATGATGGCAGCTCGACTTTAGATAATAGCAAAGGCTGGAATAACGATACCCTGACTTATACTGTTGTGGCAAAGGATGCAACAAGTGGTATTAAGGCAGAAAATGAAAATCCGGTTATTAATTATTATATTTACCTGAATGGCAAGAAAATGAAAACCGGAAAGGTAAATGTTATTGACAAGAAATTAGATGCTTCCGGAGCTTATACAGAGGTTGTAGGAAATATAACTATTTCAAAAGATAAAGCTTATGATTCCAATAATTTAACTATTGACGTAGATACTGTAGATGTAGCTGGAAATAAGTCTGTGTCATCAGCTGATACAACGGTTACAGCAAAGTATGATTTTACAGCTCCGACTGCAAAATTGGAGTTACAACAGGGCGTTGATGGTGATAAGTGGTTTACCAATGGTGCTGTATTCACTGTTACTGCGCAGGACAATACTTCAGGAATTGAAAAAGTAGGCTATACAATTAAAAAAGCAGATGGAACTTATGTTGAGGGAAGTGCTGATGCTCCGGTAGAATTAATAACTGGTGTTGAAAGTGATGCAAAAGAGTATACAGATAGTATTAGCATACCTGATATGGCTGATTATGATACTGATAATTTGACAATCACAACATATACATATGACTTTGCCGGAAATAAGACAGAGTGTAGTCAGACAATTAAGCTTGATACAACAAACCCTACTGCTGATTTGACAGTAAATGCTGGTGCTAACAAGGATGGCTGGTTTAATTCCGGTGCAACACTTAGTGTAAAAGCATCAGATGCGACATCAGGTGTTGATAAAGTAGAATATTTTGTAAAAGCCAGCAAGGATTCAAACGAAAATCTGACAAGTGGTACATTAACTGCAGATACATTGCAAAAATCAGATAATGGTGATTTGACAGGAACAATAACAATTCCGAAAGATGCATATTATGATTCAAAGAATCTTTATGTTGAAACTAAAACGTATGACAAAGCAGGAAATAAGACAGAATGTAGTCAGACAATCAAATTTGATACAACACATCCTACAGCAGGTATAAGCCTTGACAAGAAAATGAAAAACAGCCTTAGTGACAAGGCGGGCTTTGATGGTGCAAAGCATTTCTACAATAGAGATGTGAAGCTTAATGTAACAGCAAATGATGCTACATCAGGAATCAAATCAATTAAGTACTATGTAACTGCTGCAGGAGATGTACCGACAGAGGAGACCTGGGCTGATACAACAAATAAAAATGTTAATAGTATTCTCCCGGAAAAACAGTCAGGAACAAATGACAAGCTGAATATTCCGATAACAGTATCGGATGAGTTTGCCAATTCAGCAGATAATCTCGGTGCAATCAATGTCTATGTTCAGGTTATAGACACAGCAGACAATGAGGCAGTTGTCAGCCTGAAGGATGATGAGAAAGATGAGACATTCAGGATTGATACAACAAAGCCGGAGATTAATGTAGAGTATGCCTCTGAGAAGGCTGCATACAGTGTAGTTGATAGTGCTGAGTATTACAATACAGAGCGTACAGCTAAAGTATCGGTTAAGGAAAACAGTGTATTCTTTAATCAGAAGCTTGTAAATATCTGGGTATCAGAGGATGGCGGAAAAGAAGTTGATATCAATAATAGTGATAAGCTTCCAGATGGTATCGTAAAGGATAGTGACTGGACTCTTGGAGCCGGAAAAGATGCTGTAAGTACACTTACTATTAAGTTTACCAATGATCATAAGTATACTATCCGTGTAGAAGCACAGGATTTGGCTGAGAATAAAGCTGATGGATACAAAATCAATAAATCTAATACATTTGTTATTGATAAGATAAATCCAACAGGTAACATGAAGTATAATTATCTGTCACAGGGAACTGATACTACATGGACATCCTTTGCAGATTGGAAGAACATCTTAAATGGTGGAAAATACGAGATATCACGTTTCTCTAAGGGAAAGATGTATGTTTCAGGTAGTGTAAGAGATGAATTCAGCGGAGTAAAAGAAGTAAGCTACAACGTTTCAAACAAGGATGGTGTATTTGCGGATGTGTCAGGAGTTACATCATGGACACCGATGAAATCAACTGGTAAGGATGGCTCATATGCTATCAGTTTACCGGAAAATGACATGAACTATGTTGTCTATCTGAAGATTGTAGATTATTCAGGAAATGTATCATATGTCAGCACAAATGGAGCAGTGATTGATACACAGGCACCGAAGATTAATGTAACACTTCCAACTGATATCAATGGCATCTATGCTTCGAATGTTAATGTTGGCGTGTCAGTATCGGACAATGCAGCAACAGGTGTTGTTTCAGGTATCAGAAGTGTATCATACAAGGTGATAAGCCTGGGTCAGCAGACACAGACAGGAGATTTGTATACATACACTGCAACAGCAGGAAGTTTGAATGATCTGACTAAGTCAGTATCAAGAAATTTCACAGTTGATGCGGGATTAAACAACAGTAACGATGTACAGATCGAAGTGACAGCTGTTGATAATGCAGGAAACACTTATAAGACAACAAATGTAATCAAGATTGATATCACGGCACCTACGATTGAAGTAAGCTATGATAATAACAGTGGAGATACAACATTTGGAGATGATACTTACTTTAAGGAGTCAAGAACAGCAACAGTTAAGGTTACTGAGCGTAACTTTGACCCTGCAAAGGTAATCCCTGTAATAGAGGCCAGTGCCGGAGGTGCTCCTTCTATATCAGGATGGACTACAGTTAGTGGTTCTGGAAACGGAGATGATACAGTTAATATTGCTACAATATACTATGGAAACGATGCTGATTATACCTTCAATATTTCAGCAGAGGATATCGTAGGAAACAAGAGCGGTGATGTCAATTATGGTAACTCACTTGCACCTACAAAATTTACTGTAGATAAGACTGTTCCGGTGATTTCAGTAGCATATGATAATAATAATGCAGCAGAGGCTGGTTTTTATAAGGAGCAGAGAACTGCTACTGTGACAATTCAGGAGCACAATTTTGAGACAAGCAGAGTTGTCCTAACAATGAATGCGACAGACAATGGAAATCCTGCTTCAGCTCCTACAATAAGTGGCTGGTCAGGAAGCGGTGATACACATACGGCAACAATCAGTTTTGCATCAGACGCTGTTTACACATGGACACTTGCATACACAGATAAGGCTGGTAACAAGGCAACTGACCTTGAGAATCAGAGCTTCTGTGTTGATCTTACAAAGCCTGCTATAACAATAAGTGGAATAAATCCTAATTCCGCAAACAATACGGATGGAAATATTGGTTTTGCTATTGAATGCACAGATACCAACTTTGGCACATTTACTCCGGTACTGACAGCTGTAGTATATGAGAATGGTTCTTTTGCAACAAAAGAAATCGAAGGAAGTGCTTCATCCGTTGGAAATGGAGAGAGAATTGAGTATGGAAACCTCGAGGAGGATGGAATGTACTCACTCAGATGTGCAGCAGTAGACAAGGCTGGAAATGCTTATGATACTGTAAATATTGTTGATGAAGATGGAGTATCTTCAACTGTAAACTTACAGGATGGAGATAATCTCATTGATTTCTCTGTCAACAGAAATGGCTCAACATTTGCATTAAATGATTACTCAATGGATGTAGTTAATGACTATTATGTACAGGAAACTGCAGAGGATATCGTATTCTACGAGACTAATGCTGATGAACTCTTAAACTACAATATCAAGCTTAATGGCAATGCCCTTAAGGAAGGTAACGACTACAAGGTAACAGAGTCAGGAGGAGACGGAAGCTGGTACAGATACGAGTATGCTGTAAATAAATCACTTTTTGATGATGAAGGTGAATACAATCTCGTCGTTGAGTCAGAGGACAAAGCCACATCAATGGCATATAGTGATTTGAAAAACGTTTCAGCTGATTTTGTAATTGATAAGACAGCTCCAACTTTCACAATCAGTGGAATTGAGGAAGACGGTAATTACAGAGGAACATCACAGAACGTAACTCTTGTTCCTACAGATGATGGAGGAAAGCTTGGACATGTCAAAATTACAATACTTGACAAGGATGGAAAAGAACAGAAAGTCATTTCTGATATGTCAGGCGATGAACTTACAAAGTACCTGAATGGAAATGATGGAAAGATTAAATTTAAGGTACCGGAGGGCGTAAATCAGCAGGTTGCAATACTTTGTGCAGACTGCTCCATCGGAACAGATGGTGGAACCAATACAACTGATTTTATTTACAAGGGTATAACAGTTTCATCAAACGCTTTCATTCTTTTCTTTGAGAACAAGCCACTGTTTTATGGTGTGCTGGGTGTAGTTGCAGCAGCAATAATCGTACCAACAGGTTTTGTAATCTATAAAAAGAAAAGAAAAACTAAAAAAGAAGCATCAGAACAGTAAATTAATGATCTGAATAGGAGCCGGTCACAAGATCGGCTCTTACTAAATAATTTGAGGGATGGACAAAGTAACACGTATATGCATAATACTAATCAATCACAAGCCCGTTACAACAAGGTATATCACACCAAGCACCCAGCTTGAAAATATGCCGTACAGTATCACAGGACCTGCAATCCTAAATATTTGACAGCCTATGCCAAATACCTGCCCCTCCACCTGAAATTCACATGCGGATGAGCATACTCCGTTTGCAAAGCCTGTTATAGGGACGAGAGCGCCTGCGCCTCCCCAGTTTGCAAGCGGTGCATACAGGTTTAGCGCTGTCAGTATGCAGCTTATGAGAATCAAAATCATGCTGCACCAGGCAGAGGCTTCATCGCTGCTTAACCCAAAGTATTGAGTGCAGATATTTACTATGAGCTGTCCGATAGTGCATATGATTCCGCCGAGTATAAATGCCTTTAGCATGTTTGCAGAAAGGCAGTGAGTAGGTGTGACGCGCTTTACATATTTGTTATATTCATCATTTCGTTTTTCTTTTTGGTCAGTAGTCATGTTTTCAGACCTCCTTTTTTATAGGATGACCGTATTTTTTAAATGTATTCATATATGTGATTTTAGTTATTTGATTTGGATATAGTTACTTATTAGAATTAAATATGAAGGATATATCAAATAATCCTTGCCACTTTCTGCTTTAAATAGTAGAATTGTAGCAAGGATTATTTTTATGCGGTAGCGCATCAAAGTAATAAATCACAGCAAAGCATATAATTGCGGTAAATAATGCAAGTATTTTGCAATAAAGAAAAGGAGACACATATATGTATACACTTGACGACATCAAGAAAGAAGATCAGGAGATTGCAAGCGCCATCACAGACGAGTTTGAGCGCCAGAACAGCCACATCGAGCTTATTGCTTCTGAGAACTGGGTAAGCCCTGCTGTTATGTCAGCTATGGGAAGCATTCTCACCAATAAGTACGCTGAGGGATATCCGGGAAGAAGATACTATGGAGGCTGCGAGTGCGTGGACGAGGTAGAGGAGCTTGCCAGAGAAAGAGCCAAGGAGCTTTTTGGCGCAGAGTATGTAAATGTACAGCCACACTCAGGTGCTCAGGCCAACATGGCAGTACAGTTCGCCATCTTAAAGCCGGGCGATACCATCATGGGAATGAATCTTGACCACGGCGGACACCTCACACATGGTTCACCGGTCAACTTCTCAGGCTCATATTTCCATGTAGTGCCTTACGGTGTAAATGACGAGGGCTTCATCGATTACGACAAGGTAGAGGAGATCGCCCTTGAGTGCAAGCCAAAGATGATTATCGCAGGTGCATCTGCATATGCGAGAACTATAGATTTCAAGCGTTTCAGAGAGATTGCAGACAAGGTAGACGCAGTGCTCATGGTTGATATGGCTCATATCGCAGGACTTGTAGCCGCAGGACTTCATCCAAGCCCAATCCCATATGCACATGTCACCACAACCACTACACACAAGACTCTCCGCGGACCTCGTGGAGGAATGATTCTCTGCAGTCAGGAGATGCAGGATAAGTACAATTTCAACAAGGCTATTTTCCCGGGAATCCAGGGTGGACCTCTCATGCACGTTATTGCTGCAAAGGCAGTCTGCTTCAAGGAGGCATTACAGCCTGAGTTCAAGGAGTATCAGAAGCAGATTGTAAAGAATGCACAGGCACTTTGCAAGGGGCTTCAGAGCCGTGGCATCAAGATTGTATCAGACGGCACAGACAACCACCTCATGCTCGTAGACTTAACTCCGTTTGGTCTCACAGGAAAATCTATCGAGAAGCTTCTCGATGCGGCTCATATCACAGCCAACAAGAATACTATTCCTAACGACCCACAAAAGCCATTTGTCACAAGCGGTATCCGTCTCGGAACACCTGCTGCTACATCAAGAGGCTTAAAGGAGGATGATTTTGACAAGGTTGCAGAGGCAATCGCTATGATCATCAAAGAGGGCGAGAGCGCAGTTGAGCCTGCAAAGGCTATCATCAAGACACTTACTGACAAGTATCCTCTTGCATTTTAAGGGTTTTCAGAGTAAAATGTTATAAGTTATAAAAACATAATACTTTGGAGGAATTATGATAGACTTAAAGTTTTTAAGAGAGAATCCGGATCTCGTAAAAGAAAATATTAAAAAGAAATTCCAGGACCACAAGCTTCCACTCGTTGATGAAGTAATCGAGTATGACAAGAAGGCAAGAGAAGCACAGCAGGAGGCAGATGATCTTCGTGCAAAGAAGAATCAGGTTTCTAAGCAGATTGGTGCTCTTATGGCACAGGGCAAGAAGGAAGAGGCTGAGGCTGTAAAGGCTGAGGTAGCACAGATTTCAAAGCGCCTCACAGAGCTTGAGCCGCTCGAGAAAGAGTATCAGGACAAGGTGCTTGAGGATATGATGAAGATTCCAAACATCATCGATCCATCAGTTCCAATCGGAAAGGATGATACCTTCAACGTGGAGAACGAGAAGTTTGGTGAGCCTGTTGTTCCTGATTTCGAGATTCCTTATCATACAGATATCATGGAGAGATTTGACGGAATAGACCTCGATGCAGCAGGAAAGGTTGCAGGAAACGGTTTCTATTATCTGATGGGAGATATCGCACGTCTTCACTCAGCCATGACAGCATATGCGCGTGACTTCATGATTGGAAAGGGCTTTACATACTGTATCCCACCATTTATGATCCGTTCAAATGTCGTAACAGGCGTTATGAGCTTTGAGGAGATGGATGCCATGATGTACAAGATTGAGGGAGAGGACCTCTACCTTATCGGCACATCTGAGCACTCAATGATCGGTAAGTTCATCGATACAATAAACGATGAGTCAAAGCTTCCATACACACTCACAAGCTACTCACCTTGCTTCCGTAAGGAAAAGGGTGCACACGGCATTGAGGAGAGAGGTGTTTACCGTATCCATCAGTTTGAGAAGCAGGAGATGATTGTTGTCTGCAAGCCACAGGATTCAAAGGAATGGTATGAGAAGATGTGGAAGTACACAGTAGAGCTTTTCAGAAGTCTCGATGTGCCTGTCCGTACTCTTGAGTGCTGTTCAGGAGACCTCGCAGATCTCAAGGTTAAATCATGCGACGTAGAGGCATGGTCACCAAGACAGAAGAAGTACTTCGAGGTTGGAAGCTGCTCTAACTTAGGAGATGCACAGGCAAGACGTCTTAAGATTCGTGTAAAGGGCGAGGATGGCAAGAAATACTTTGCACATACTCTTAACAACACAGTTGTTGCTCCACCACGTATGCTCATCGCATTCCTTGAGAACAACCTGAATGAAGATGGCTCTGTAAATATCCCTAAGGCACTTCAGCCATACATGGGTGGTACAGAGAAGCTTATTCCGAAGCACTAGTTTTTGAAATAAATTAGTTCATGTACACCCAACAGCCGTAGCTGCGATTGAAAAAGAAAATCGCGGTTACGGCTGTTTTGTAGTTAATGACCTTATCAATATTTATGTCAGAGATGATAAGCAAATACAGAAGGCTTTTGACAAAAACGGTCATGCAAAATTCTTTTAATAAACGTCATTGACACCAAATGTGATACCACGTATAATATAGATAGGAGGTATTCAGAATGTCAAAATGGGATAAACTATTAACGAGAATATGTGCTTTATCAAAAGACCTC
>ERZ780006.56-NODE-56-length-23513-cov-6.64494_pt1 | contig 23513 bp, 28 predicted proteins | sample MGYA00511873_ERZ780006 | MGnify/ENA primary metagenome ERZ780006 (study PRJEB29588, sample SAMEA2155215) | human gut metagenome | biome: human gut; feature: human-associated habitat; material: faeces | place: Denmark | collected 2008/2010 ... | reverse complement strand
GCGATTATCGCCGGAACAAAGGCATTGATCGCCGCAATCGCCGCAGGCGGCTGGATAGCGGTTTTGGTCATTATCGTGATTTGCCTGATTGGTATGATTATCGGCTCCGTGTTCGGTATCTTTTTCTCAGGCGAGGATTCCGGCACGGGTATGAGTATGCAGACCGTTGTGCAGGAGATCAATACGGAATACGATATCAAATTGCAGGACGAAAAAAACTCGGTATCTTATGATGTCCTTGAAATGAGCGGCAGCCGTGCCGTTTGGAAAGAAGTGCTTGCGGTGTATTCCGTCAAAGTCAACACCGATCCGGATAATCCCCAAGAGGTTGCGACGATGGACGAATCGAAAAAGCAGCTTCTCACGGACATCTTTTGGGAGATGAACGAAATAAGCTCCAGCACCGACACCAAAAACGAGACGGTCATTACTGAAACCGATGACGGTCACGGAAATATCGTGGAGACGGAAAGCACGGTCACGCAAACCTATCTGTATATCACGGTCAGCCATAAAACCGCCGATGAGATGGCGGCGCAGTATGGATTTAACGAGGAACAGAAAGAGTATCTCGCAGAGCTGCTTGTCGATGAAAACAATTCGCTGTGGTCGCAGGTGCTTTACGGGATTATGGGAACGGACGATCAGATTGTAACCGTCGCCCTCTCTCAGATTGGAAATATGGGCGGAGAGCCATACTGGTCTTGGTACGGTTTTAATTCCCGTGTTGAGTGGTGCGCTTGCTTTGTGAGCTGGTGTGCTAACGAGTGCGGGTATATCGACGCTGGCGTGATTCCGAAATACGCAGGCTGCGTCAACGGCGTACAATGGTTTAAGGAGCGTGGGCAATGGCTGGACAACAGCGCCGAGCCTACACCCGGAATGATTATCTTCTTCGATTGGGCGGACGAAAGCGGTCAGGACGGATTATCCGACCACACAGGTATCGTCCAAAAGGTGGAAAACGGCAGAGTTTATACGGTTGAAGGTAACTCCGGAGATTCTGTTCGTCAGAAAAGCTATCCGGTAGGATATTATGAGATACTCGGCTACGGTGCGCCTGCCTATTAGAAAATAAATAGGCGTTGCCGACTGGCAACGCCTTACTTACATAATAAAGAATAATTCTAAGTGATGTCAAGATAGGCTGTTTGCTTTCGTAAAGTATGCCACTTGAAGAACAAGCAGCACAAAAGCCCTGTTTTACGGGACATTTGTGCTGCTTATTGACGGAAATATTGACGGCTTTAAGCGGGAAGTGACAACTTGTTCATATTGCTATACTTTAGATCAAATGACGAATGAACATAGCGATTAAGCGTAATATTTACGTTAGCGTGACCGAGAATTTCGCTTAGACTTTTAATTTCAAAGCCAACTTCTACACATCTTGTCGCAAAAGTATGCCGAAGGCAGTGAAAATTTGCATCATCAATTTTGCTCTCTACAACCAATGCCTTGAACCTATTTTGCATTGTGCGTGGTTCTATATATTTCTTTTTTTCACCCGACAGAATAAATGCTTTTGGTACATCGGCAAATTGTTTTGCTATGTCAACAATAAATGCTGGTAAAGGAATATCACGAATTGAGCATTGACTTTTAGGTTCTGTAATAATTATTTTGGTTTTTGTTGTTGCGCCAACATTGGTATCTTGAATTCTCTGCATAGTTTTTCGTACTTTGAGGATGGAATTAGAAAGACTAATATCTTCCCATTGCAATGCACATAATTCCCCGACTCGAATACCCGTATACAGGGAAAGTATTACTCCGAATTTGCACAAATCCATATCATGGAGTAGAACATTGAGCAACGCCTTTTGTTCCGATAAATTTAACACTCTCATCTCTCTGTCTTTTTTCTTTACTGTCAGTTTACTAAGATTGCAAATTACATTTAAATTATTGTATTTTGCATATTCCATTGAACTTTTAACTATTGTCAGTATATCTATTACGGTTTTAGATGATAAAGCACTGCCATCTTTTAATCGTCCATTGTTTAATTGATTATTTACAAACCCTTCTACAAGCTGCGTACTAATTTTTGTAATTTGATATTGACCTAAGTGAGTACGAATATGAGTATCTATTAAGTGTGAATAACGAGCGTATGTAGATTCCTTTACATTGATCCTTACAGACTGCAACCACGAATCAAGAATTTCATTGTACAGGGTAGTGCTATTAGATAGGTTCTCAAACTGCTTGCCTGTATCGCTCTTTTTCAATATCAGCTTCTGTTTTGTCTCATTATATGTTTTACTGTAAATATATCCGTATTTTGCTTTTCCATTTTCATCATAGCACCGAATATATCTGCCTTCCCATCGTCCATCTTTCCTTTTGTAAATGTTCTCACCTTTTTTTGACATAAGTCATTCCTCCATTTATTTTTTGTATTGACGGAAAAAATGACGGCTATTATTATCTTTTAATGCCCCTAAGTCCCTTTTATGAGCTCCAAAAAATCGGTTCGAGCGAAAATTTTCGCTATTTTCTGCCGACATATTGACAAATCCGACAACACTATGTATAATTATAATTAATTTTTGAAGTCTAAATTGGACTCGTCAAGTGGCATACTTTACGAAAGTGTTTTACAGGAGGGTGATATGCAAGGATGACTCAGCCTATTACAAGGAAAAACTATATGGATTATTGGCGATTCACACCTGAAGAAAAAGATCAACTTATAAATCGCTTGGCAAAAGAACTTCCCGCTCTTCGAGGTGCAGCTAAAGCTACTCAAGATGAACTCGCAAATGCGATTGGTGTTTCCAGACAAACATATAATGCCGTAGAAATGCTAAAAAGAAAAATGACATGGAGCACATATATGGCTTTAATTTTGTTTTTTGACTATAACCCTAACACACATGATACTATTAGACAGCTTGACGCATTTCCATACCATTTAGATGAATGCTGGTTAGCTGGAAAGATGGATCAAATGAAGGGGGATTAATATTGAGGGCGGAGAGCATAGAAAAAGAATTGCAAACTTTCCAAGCTGCAATAAAAAATTTAAGTTCAGATATAAGTAACGCTTCCTGTCTATGGAGCGATGAAAAATTTTCGCAATTATCAGCTTCAATAGGAGTAATTGCAAATCAATCCAAAGATGTACTTGTCGCAGGCGAAAAATGTTGTGCATCGATTGCTAAGCTAAATAAAATCATGGAAGAAAAGTATTAGGAGGTCGTAGCGTGGTAGATGTAACAACAGAAGCATTACAAACTGTAAAAAGCGCTTTGGCGACCTTTCAATCCGACATAGATGGTTTATCTATGCGTGCAACCAATAATGCAGACGATATTACAGAAGAATGTAAAAATCATATTAAGCAAACTAAAGCGGAAATTGTTCAGGTAGAAGCACAGATTGCAGCGTTAAATAAACAAATTGCTGGCATGGAAGCGAAGATTGAACAAGCGACAAGTCAATATAGCACTTTCCTTACAAAAATTCCCCAATTAGAGAATAATATACATTCTCTAAATTCGAGGATTTCGGCATTAAACTCGCAAATAGCATCGTTGAGATCGCAACTTGCTAATACTGAAGATGATAACGAGCGTCAGCAAATTCAAGAACAGATAAATGTGTTAAGCCGTCAAGTTTCACAATGCGAAACAGAGAGAAGTCAGTTGGAAAGTGAATTACAAAATTCCGAGCAAAAGAAAGCTGAACTTCAGCAAACGATAAATTCAGCGAAATCTCAAAAATCACAATGCGAGAGTGAGCTTTCTGTTCAGAAGAACAGATGCAATAAAATGAAAGATAAACTTGAACGCTTGAATACGACGTTTAGCCGAGTTGAAGGAGATTTGAACGCTTATGTTGAAGCAACAAAAAAGTTTGAGGGTAACTCGTTAGATAAAGTTAAGCACAATACGACTGCTATTGAAAAATGTGTAGAGAGTATCGAACAATATTTATCTACATCGCTTTGATTTTTTCGGAGCAAACACTAAACAATAAAAATAATTAGGAGGTCATAGTATGGCAAGTGGTGTTTCAGTCAAAAGTGAAGCCATTAAATCTGGAATCGGATGTTGTAAAACAGCAATTCATGAGTTACAAACGGCATCTCGAGAATTGTATTCGGGCTATCAACAGGCAGGTTCTGGAGGTTGGAAGGATCAAAAGTATGCAGCTTTAGGTGGAATTGTGGACGAATGTTGTAGTGCATTAACCGATCCAATTAGCGATTTACAAGATTGCATACAAAATTTACAAGCATTGCTTCATGCTGTTCAAGCATATGAAGAGACAAGTTTATAAGGAGGACAAGATAATATGGCAGTTAAAGCATCTCCAGAAACAATTAGAGAAATGAGAGGTATTATTGCAAATACCATTAAAGATATTGAAAAAATTAGCAGCGGTATTAGAACAGGTATATCTGCTACAGAAGATTGGGAAGATACACAAGCTGCTCAGTTTAACATGTTAATGCAGCGGATAGCAAGATTTACTGAGAAGCCAATAGAAACACTTCAAAAGGCTTTACCAAAATTGGAAAAATTGGCTCAGTCTTTAGATCAATATAATAGAGTGAAATTTTAGTTTACGAGGAGGAAAGAAATATGGCTTTTTGTACCAAGTGTGGTTCTCAAATATCGGATGATGCTAAATTTTGTACTTCATGTGGACAACCAATATCAACCAATGGAGAAGAAAAGGGGACTGGAAATACTGATATTCCGGTATTCACACCTCCAAATAGTGGACGGAAGCAAAAAAATGAGGACAATGGAATTCCTACATTTACCCCTCCGTCCCCCACTTTTGAACCCCCCAACAATCCTAAACCGCAATTTAATGGTCCTGCTTGCTATTATCATAATACTGAACCTGCTGTAACAAGATGCCCTCGCTGCGGAAAGCCATTGTGTCAGGATTGCGCTGAGTCTTATGGGTTTACTTCTGGTGAATATGCCGGAAAATCACTCTGTTATGACTGCACTATGGAGATATGGAAGAACGATGAGGCAACATTAAATGCAAACTATTCGAAAATTAGGACGCAGAGAGTCTTATGCCTTGTCGGTGTAATTATTGGTGCAGTTATTGGGTTGTTTTGGGGACTCAGTTCTATTGGTAGCGGGACTGCTGGAGAGGTGTTTGGAGCTACACTAATCTTGACTATCGCCTGTGCTGCTATAGGCGGAAGCTTTTCAGTTTATATTAGAGGCGTTGGTTCTCATCTGGCTGGATGTTTTGTATCAACAGGAAATATAGTTCTTTCCATATGTATAGGTATAGCTAAGTTCACATTCTGGCTTATAGCTTATGCTGTAGTTGCACTAATCGAGACTGTAAGAAAGTTGATATCTTATACGGCATATATGAAACATACAGCAAACTATGTTGAACAAAATAACCGTGCAATGCAGTCTTTGCAGGATTACATGGAATATACACTTGTTAGAAACCAAAATAAAGGTGTTGATATTAAGACTTTACTTGCCGAAGATAGCAAACTCGCTGACAATTCTTTTGCTCAGATGGTTCAACAGCAAGGCGAAGATGCAGCAGAAGCTAGTATTCGTCAACAAGTTGCCTATATTAATGAGTTTGGTGAAGTTGTTAGAGATTTTGCAGCTTAGAATTAGTTGTGATTTTTGCAAATTAAAATAGGAGGAATATATCATGGACAATAATATTGAAAATGCAGTTGCTGCGAGAAGAGCATTATTGGCAGAAATGTTGAAAAACGGAGAACCTGTAGCTGTAACAGCGACTGGTGAAGTTATGGATACACAAGAAGCAGCTGAACAAGGATTATCAAATATTCAGCCTCCTGAAGGTAAATTGGCATAAGGAGGGTGCGAAATGGCTTATTATTGGTATCAAAGTGATCCGCAGCTTTATCAATTAGAAGTTACTGCGATGAGAAAATATTTCCCTTCTTTTTCAATTAATCAACTTCAAGATGGTTCTGGAAGATTATATTGGCGAGGAAAGGTTCAGCCTGCCGGTAAAGGTGGAATGGTGTGGGATATAATGCTTATATATAAAAATACGCATCCTCATGCCGAAGAAGGAGAATACGGTGGTTCTGTACAAATATTGCCTTTAAGCCCGAGACTGAAGGATATAGCACAAAAGACTATGCCACTTATGGAAAAAGCATACGGTTCATATGAAAATGCTGCGGCGCATGGTTTTGGATTAGGATTGCCCCATATTTATCGTAGCAATTTTGGGAGAGATGAAGAGTATTTTATATGCACAGCCGATCCGAAGTATTTTAAGGCTGGCCAAAATCGGTCAACAACAGCGGCATCAGCTTTAAGCTGGGCATGTAAATGGATTCTTCTATGCGAGATGTGGTTAAATGGGGAGATTGGTGACGATGTAGCTCTGGAAGGCAATTATTAAATGCTTAAACCTCCAAACTCTCTTGCAAGTGCAATGAGGGCTTGGAGGTTTCATATTTGGCAGGAGGTTATGGCAAATGAGAGCGGTTTTTTCAAACAGAGCATATGCCTCTGTTCTAGCGGAAACAACTGAAAAAATCAAAACGGAAACAGGTGGTCTATTTTTAGGAACAATACAAAATGATACTTGGTATATTATTGAGTCTATAGACCCTGGACCAAAATCAATTTTTGAGGTTGCATATTTTGAATATGATCAAAAATATACTAAGCATTTAATTAACAAGATCGCTAATTTATACGATACAAAGTTTGATTTAATTGGTCTGTGGCATCGTCATCCCGGATCTTTCGACCAGTTTTCATCTACTGATGATGGTACAAATGCAAAATACGCTTCTATGAGAGAAGAAGGGGCTATTTCTGCACTCGTCAACATAGATCCTACCTTTAGGATTACGATGTATCGGGTAGACAGACCTTGCAATTATCAGAAGATTGCATATGATGTTGGCGACAATCTTATTCCAGATGACCTTTTGAAATTCAAAACACCAGAACGTTTTTTTGACATTATGAATAAGATTCGGTATTCGTCTTCTACAAGAGGAAGCTCTGCTGAGGGATACCACAAATCAATCAGTTTGGCATCATTTATGTCTTTTATTTTGCCACAGTTAAAAAATAGTGAGCGTACGAAACATGAAGATAACGGCGTAATATCTGTGCCGGCGGGGGAATTTATACCACCTAAAAAAGAACATGTACAAGAAATGCTTATTGACGAAGTCATTGATGACATAACTTTTATGGCGGACTCGCTTGGAATTGAAACATCTATTTTTCAAAACGAATATAACGGTCTTACCGTCTGTCAGGAGGCAATAGACGAAACAACAAAGCTTTCTTTTAGTCTTAATATCTTGGAATCTACGGTTGTACTTTCGTATAACAACAAGTTTTATAATTATCGAAAAGGTCTATTTACAGAAGCCTTTGGTAAAGCCAAAGCTGAACGAGAGAGAAAAGGCGAATCGGAGAGTAGAGTTAAACCGAGAAAACAAGCAGGAGTTATTGACTCCGTTATAAAGATAATTAGATTTAACAGAAACGAGGAATAAGAATATGGAGATCAAAAGACCTAAAAATTTCTTCGGAGAGGATATACCTCTTACAGTTTTTATTTCCGAAGAACAACTCCACAACAAGGAGTGTGTAAAAGTTTACGGTAAGTATTTTGAGGATACAGGAATTTTCAATGTTTTCCCTGCTGAATTATCTGATAAGGGCGAATATCTTGGTGATGTTCTTCCTGAAGGTAGCACACCTTCCGTTGAAGGCTTCTGCGGTGTAATTACTAATGAAGGAATTGAGTTTTATTGGAGTGGAGAGAAGATTGTAACCGAGTCATATGGTTTATATCAGAGTATTTTTTCAAGAAACAAAGGTATTCTTGAAACTGACGTTATGAAGAAAAAATGTGCAGTTATCATCGGTTGTGGCTCTGTTGGTAGCTTAGTAGCTATGGAGTTAGCAAGAGCAGGCGTTGAAAAGTATGTATTGTGTGATGCTGATACGCTTGAATATCACAATGTATGTCGTCATCAATGCGGTATTGAAGATGTTGGCGATCTGAAAGTAAATGCTCTTAAAAGAAAGATCTTGAATATCAATCCGAAAGCAAACATAAAGACTTTCGGCGGTATCATTCAGAATATTCCTAAAGATATTCTTGATGAAATGTGTGTCCCGTTTGAAACTATATTTGTTGGATGTGGTGATAACAGAACAGCCGATGTTTATGCAAACAAGATTGCTATCTATTTCGATGCAGCTTTTATTTCTATAGGATTTTGGGAAAGAGCTTATGCTGGAGAAATCTTCTATTATTTGCCGCATAAGAATATGCCTTGTTATAAATGTGCATTAGGCAGCGGAGATCTTTCCGGTCGTGTAGAAGCAAACCATCATGTTTATTCAAATCAAGAAAATGTTGAGAGCGTTAAGTTTGAACCCGGTATTTCTGTTGATATTAATTTTATTACAAGTATTGGTATAAAGTTAATTATTGATATTTTGAACTCTACTAATGAGGGGTATATTCCTCGTTTGCTAAATAACCTAAAACAATACACTCTCGTTTGCAACACAAGTAATCCTGAGATTGGCGGCGAAATGGTCGAAATCTTTAGCTATCCGTTGCAGGTTACAACCTCTTTGGTTGTAGGATTTGGCAAAGAGTGTGACGGTAAGTGTAATTTCGAATTAGAAGCAAAGTAAGAAATAAGCCTATTTAGGAGAAAGGAAGGCATTTATGAAAGCTTTAGCTCAAAGTGAAATTATTGCTTTGATTACCGACTTGAATGCGTTTGCGGATAGTGCTGAAACACTCATCAATACTACACAAACGAATTATGACAAAGATAAAAGACTACTCCTAAATAGGCATAGTAGTGTTTTGTCAACATTGGACAGTACATATAAGGCAAACTGTGCTTCTGTTGAAAATAAATCGAAGCAAACTATTTCTGATGCGAAAAAAATACTTTCAGAAATTACTAAATTAGATGAAAAGTTATCGAGTGTTGACAAGTATTATGTAAAAACAAAAAAGAAGAAAGAAGAACTTTTGTCAGATACCACAAGTGATGTTTATGATGATGCGACCGACTATTTCAGTACACTCGAAACCATAAAGGAAAGCTTCAAAACAATTTATAAGAAGTATTCAGAGGATATTCTTCCCGGTCTTATCAACGGCTTAAATTATCTGTTTTCAAGCCAACGTAAAAAGGACTATGAGGAACTTATTATTCTTAGAAATACGGTTGCAGCCTTTGTAAAAGAAATCGAAGAAATGCTACCACCTCTTACGGAAGAAAATCTTGCTACGCTTAAAGAGGAATACTTTACCCAGCGTGGCACTACGGTTGAAAGACAAAAAAGCGAACTTGCCATTTTTGAAAATAATCACTTGGCAACATTAGATAAAGTTGCAGATAAAATATGCACTGACCTTGATAATATTCTTCCTGATGAATTTGTTGAGTATTTGTTTGAAATAATAGCGAATTATGCAAAATCGGTACATAAAGTAAACGCTTCAACAGATATTCAAGATGAGGTCTTGAATATGTGTTATGTCGATTATCCCGTTGACTTCTTCGTCGAGTCAAAAATTGTTGCGTCTATCATCAAGGAAAAGTGTTCTAAACTTTTAGTTGAGGGCGCAATTCGATTACCGATAATGATGTCTACGAGAAATGCACCTGTTTGGATGATTACAAACGATAACAGCAACAGTATGGCAGTTCAAGCGTTTACTCATTCAATTATGTATGGATTGCTTTCTTCTTGCCCGGTTGAAAAACTAACATATACCATTGTCGATCCTGAAAATCGTGGCAACAGTATAGCGCCTTTCTTTGATGCGAAAAAAAAGCTACCGGAACTGTTTGGCGAAAAAATTTATATCAGCAAAGATGAAGTTGCTGCAAAAGTTAGTAAGCTGAATGAAAAAATAGAGAATATTCTTCAAGACAGACTTGGGAATCAGTATGACAATATCTTTGACTATGCAAAGGATACGCCTGATTACGACCTTAATGTTGAACTTATTATGCTCTATGATTTTCCAAGAGGTTTTGATGAGCGAACTCTTGCAGAACTCAGAAATGTTTTGCGTAACGGCAACAAATGCGGAATTTACACAGTAATTTCATATTTGCCTGATTCTGATAATACTCGATCAAGAGAATATCAGCAGAGTTTACAGTCCATCATTGACCTTTCGACTGTTATTAACCAAAACGGCGAAAACTTTGTACTGCGTGGACTTCCCCTCGTTTATTACACAATGCCTGAAAAGATTGAATTTTCTAAGTTCTTTAGTAAATATATGCTTATTTTTGAAGGTATTAAGAATCGTGGTATTGCTTTCTCACCGCTTATTAGAAAGCTCATTGAAGCGAAAGACTCTATAGAGCTTGACGCACATATCGAGCAAATTTGCGAGATGATGAAGAACTACGAAAGAGCGTATGCACAAGTACCGGAAATCAATGCGGTATTTCCTTCATTGGTTACTTTAGGAAATGTTCTGTATCCCGCCGATGTATTTTCTGATAGTGTTGGTTATCAACACATCGTTGAAAAATTTGGAATGGAACGCAAGGCGGATACCGAGAATACTTCTTTTGTCGAGTTACCGCTTACATTCGATTTGAGAAACTCTTTCAATTTGTTCCTGAATTGTCCTGAAGTAAGTAGTAAAGCTATGCTCACCTTTACACACCACGTTATTTGGAGTTTTCTTTCTTTTATGCCTGTTACAAAGGTAAATATATGTGTGTTTGACAGTGAGCAACGAGGAAATAGCATTATTCCGTTCCTCGATTTCCGCAAACGCTCTCCTGAAACTTTCGATCAAAAGATTTATACAGGGCAGGAACAGATGTATGATCGTCTGCAAAAAATCAATTCTCAGATTGACGAGTTCATACAAGAAAAATTAGGAAATAGATACAAAGATATTCTTGATTACAACTTGAACACACCGAACAGAGCTGAACCCGTCACACTTTTGGTTTTATATGATTTTCCAAGTGGTATGGACGGAAGAAGCATTGACTTGCTAACAAATATCTTGAGAAATGGTAACAAGTGCGGAGTATTCACTATGATCTGCTACAATCCGAACATAACATTTTCTCGTTACGAGAGCATTGATGAGCGATTGGAACAGATTTCGAGATATTGTGCATCTATCGATTATAAAGATGGTCATTATAGTCTGTTACCTTACAATTTGCAGATTAACACACCTGAATTGCTTTCTTACAATGCAACTGATGCGTTTATCGCAGATTATATTGAAAAGAGTGAAACAATCAAGAAACAAGGACTTTCTTTTAAGGATATTATTTCTAAGGATTTGTTCTCCTTAGATTCCTCTAAATCACTGAAGATACCAGTTGGTGTTGGTGACGGAGATAGTATTATCAATATTACTATTGGCGAAGGTTCTTCTCATCACGGACTTATCGCAGGTGCAACGGGTTCAGGTAAATCTACTTTACTTCATACCCTTATTATGAGCAGTATGCTCCACTATAGTCCTGACCAACTCCACTTGTATCTAATGGACTTTAAGAGTGGTACTGAATTTAAAATTTATGAGTCGGTAAAGCTTCCTCATATCCAACTTCTTGCTTTGGATGCTATGCAGGAGTTTGGTGAAAGCATTCTTGAAAATCTTGTAACAGAAATGGAACGTAGAGGTTCTCTGTTCAAAGAAGCGGGACAAACAAGCCTAAAAGGATATGTTCAGGCTACCGGACAGCCCTTGCCAAGAATTTTGGTTATTATGGATGAATTCCAAATCTTGTTCAATGACTCTACAAACCGTAAGGTTGCAATGAATTGCGCCGAATTAACCAAGAGAATTGTTACAGAGGGGCGTGCATTTGGCATCCATTTGCTTATGGCAACACAATCCACTAAAGTTATCTCTGATCTTACTTTATCACGAGGAACTATTGAGCAAATGCGTATTCGGATTGGCTTGAAATGTGGGGAGGACGATGCTCGTTATTTATTTTCAGACCAAAATGATACAAAGGCTTTGGCTATGATGAAGGGGCCTATCGGTACTGCCGTTATGAACTTGGACTATACCGAACAGTCCAATATCGGTTTCAGAGCTGCATACTGTGACGATGCAACACAGAAGTATTATCTTGATTTAATCAGTGAAACTTTTGCCGAACAACCGTCTACATTGCAGACCTTTGAGGGTAGCAGAACAACTAACTTAGTCGATTATTTTGCGGATGCCAATATTGGCACAACATCCGAGCTTCCGGCTCAAATTCATATGGGTACACTTATAAAAGTTGCTCCGCCTTTCGCAATTTGTATTGACAAGAAAAAGAAACACAATCTTTTGGTTTGTGGTTCTAATGAAAGAATGGCTAATACCATTTCTAATAACTATATGATTTCGGCCTTGCTTAATCGCAATGCAACAGTCTACTGCATTGACGGTGATAAACTTGTTGGCGATGACGATTCGGCAGATTTCTATGATGCTCTTGGTGAGTGTAGCACTCGATTCAAAGTAGCACAGGATCGTGCTGATATTATTAAGTTCATCAATGAAGTTTATCAGAGTTATCAGTCTTGGAAAAAGCAGAATAGCGATGATGTAATTTTCGTGGTAATCAAGAACTTACAATTTCTGGATATTGTTAAATCCATGTTCAAAGGCGATGTAATTGATGAGAGCGAGTTTATTGATGAAGTTTCTGCTGAACCTGAGTTTAACCCTGCCGATCCGTTTGCAGCAGTAAATAATATGTTTGCAAACAGAGGTAGTGACGATAATATGTCGGTCGGTGAAAAACTCATTAAGATGATTGAGGATGGTTCAGGCTTCGGTATTCATTTTGTGGTTACTTCACTTGAATATCAATCGGTAAGAGAATGTATGTATTACGGTGAAAATATCCTTACTAAGTTCCCTGAACGCATTATTTTCTCTCTTGGTTCGAACGACGCTGATAATCTTATTGAGAATGTTTCGGTTGCAGGCTTGAGAGATAATACAGTTTATTTCACAGATGGCGTTAAAAACACATTTCAAATGAAACCTTATATTACACCTTCTGCAAGTGAATTGAAGAAACTGTTTAATTAAGTGGGAGGCTATGCCATATACACAGAGGTTTACGCCTTTGTGTATATGGCATATTCCCAAAAGAAGGAACAAGAAATTATGATTGATGGATGAATCCGAGGTGATATTTTGAGTGTAGTTAATTCTGATTTGAATACTTTATTGCAAACTGTAAAGAATATGCAAACTGCAATAGATAGTATTGAAACAACAAAAGCTTCAATATCTACAAAATATCAGCAACTTGGATACGGTTGGAATGATAAAAAGTATAAGGACTTAGGCGACGTAGTTAACGCTTGCTCAAAGTCGTTAAATACAATCTTAAAAACGCTTTTACAAGGAGAAAAATATGTTGCACTCCTTGTGAAAAGTTTGCAAGAATATGAGAATGCTAATCTTGCCGGTGGAACTCCACCGCCAACTTCTAATCCTGCATCAAACACAACTAATTCCTTGTCAGGAAATGATAATAATGCAACAGTAAAATTGGCGGGTAAAGAATGGTCGGACAATCTATCGCCTTCTGAACGATCAGCCATAAGAGATTATACAGGCACTTCGTATGTTAATATTAACGCTGTTTTAAGAGGATTGGCATCTGATTTTGACGCCGGAAATCACGAGAGGGCATCTTTAATACATAGTGCTTTAAGTCAAAGTAGTATCCCTCAGTCTTGTACCGTATATAGAGGTGCATCGCTTAGTTCGCTTGGCAATTATGCAAATGCAACCGATGAGGAACTAATAGGCAACATTATAAGCGATGATGGTTTTATGAGTACAAGCCTGAATAGAGAGGATGCGTTTGGCGGAGAAATCAGATATGAAATATCAGTTCCTGAAGGAGCGAATGGTGCTTATGTTGGTTATTTAAGTCACGCACAACACTATGAAAGTGAAGTGTTATTCGATTGTGGACAGATGCTACAAATAACTGATGTAAGACGAGATATGTTTGGAAACAGAACGATTGTTGCAAGAATGCTTGTGTAACGGAGGAATATTATGGATAAGTTTTGTTGGAAAGAAAATGAGGTAGTTATCACAAAATCACAATGTGACTTATGCGAATTTCAAGCCCCAAAATGCAAAGATAGTTGTGCTAAATATGAAAGCAAACCCGCAGAGGTGCTTTCAAATACCATTAAATGTCCTTGCTTTAGTAGAAAAGGAAGAATTAAATTATAAATCTTGACCTTTACACACTTATAATGCAAGGGTGGGATAATATTGGGAATAGTAAATGCTGATGTTACTGAACTACTGCAATCTTGGAATAATATAAAGACTGCAATTACAAGCATTGAAACAACAAAAACGTCAATGACGAGAAAATATCAGCAGCTTAATGGCGAATGGAAAGATAAGAAGTATAAAGAGTTGGGCGATGTTGTTCAAGAGTGCAGCAGAGCCTTAAACGAAATATTGAAGATCTTATCCAAAGGCGAAAAATTCATAGGTTCACTTGCAAAAAGTTTGCAGGAATATGATAATGTTAATTTAGATGGAAGTATGGGTTCAGACAATGCCTTTGTTCAAAGCCTGAGAAGTATGACATATTCCGCAGGTGAAACACCTTCCTATCAGTATTGTCTTGGAGTATTGACGAGGGGTAATGTTCCCGAAGGTTATCTTAATGTAATATCAGAAAGACACCAAAACGGCGAAACGAGAGTACGCAGAGTATTTGACCATTTTACAAATCAAATGTTGATACAAGATGCGAATTATCCACCTAACCAAACGGCACATTACGCACCGATGAACTATGAGGGACACCGCAGAGGTGTTTATTATAATGCAACATCGGATATGACTAATCCGAGAGGTGCAGGCACTACATATTTTCACGAGTTGGCTCATATGATCGACCACGCATCGACAGGTTATCAAGGGAATTTGTCAAATACTCCTGAATTTGGAAATGCGTTAATGCAAGACGGTCAACGGATATTACAATTATATAACAATCTGCCCCCTGATCGGCAGAATGCTTTTTTAACACGCATACGCTCAGATTCAGCACATTCTTTCTCGGACCTAATAGATGCTACAACAAATGGTCAATTACACGGAAGTTACGGACATTTAAGAGAATATTGGACTCGTTCAGGTAATCTACAAGCTGAAGCGTTTGCACACTTTTTTGAAGCGTCTATGGGTAGCGAAGATAAACTTGAAATGCTTGCTAATTTCTTCCCAACTGCGTTTGGCGTGTTTTCAGCACTTATTGAATCAATACAACCCGACCAATATGTTCGGGTATTAGAAAGGAGCAGATAACGAATATGAATATAGATAAAAAAGTTTCTGATTTTATGAACGCCTTCATTGACACACCCGAACCGAGTGTGGATCAGGAATACTATCAAATAGAAGAACAATACAAGGCTATATTTGGGCATACTGTTCCAAGAGCTATGTTGCCGGACAGTATTTCTATGGGCAGCATCAAATCCGCTATGAAAACTTGTATAGAAAACAAAAAAGATACTCTTTTTGAGTTGCTCGGTGTTGAACTGAATGACGAGTATCTGTACTAAAGGAGAAACAAATGGATAACGATAACATAATAATCTTAAACGATGATGAAGGCAATGAGGTTGAATTTGAGTTTTTAGATCTCATACCTTATCGTGGTAAAGAATACGTTGTTTTATTACCTACTTCAGATGATGCAGATGAAGTTGTTATTTTACAGCTTGAAGAAGCTGATGATGAAACAGAAAGTTATCTCAGCGTTGATAATGAGCTGACTTTGCAGGCAGTATTTGAGATATTCAAAGAGAAAGCAAAAGACACATTCAATTTTGTAGATTGATTAAACCAATAAAAAGGAGGCGGCTCAATGGATATATGGCATAGATTAGGGAGAATATTCAGACTTTCAAATTTAGGCACATTGATATTCTTCTTGTTAAATATCGGGCTAATTTTAGCATTGTTCTGTCCCTATGGCGTAACCTTTGAAGCGGCAGCTCCTTTGGTTGTATGTTACATAGTCACGGTTATAGTTAGTTTATCTCCTATTGGAGAATGGACGCTTGCAACTTTAGCAGGTGCAAAAGAAATCAAGCGTAAAGATATTAAAATTCGTTTGATTCCTTTATTAGAAATTGTTTTTGAGCAGGCTAAAGAAAGAACGCCGTCAATGATAAATTTTATACGATTAAAAATTATTCACGACCAATCCCCAAATGCTTTTGCGATTGGACGAAGAACTATTTGCGTTACAGATGGATTGCTTAACCTTTCTGATGAGGAAATAATGGCAGTATTCGCTCACGAAGTGGGTCATTTGGCTTACGGGCATTCTGCAATACAATTACTGATTGGCGGAGGTAATTTGTTCATTTCGGGATGCTTGCTGATAATTAAAGCAATTTGTTGGATTATAACAGGTCTTTGTGGATTGATAACCGGAATAGCAACCAGAAGCTTTTTAGCTGGCATATTTGCAACCTTAGCGGCAAGTATTTCAGCGGGATTAATATGGTTATGGACAAAATTCTGTATGTTATTTCTAATGTGGTCTATGCGACAAAATGAATTTGTTGCGGACGAGTATGCCTATAAACTGGGATACGGTGAAATATTAGCAAGTGTGTTAGATAACCATATGTGTTCGGCTCCCGAAAACGGATTATTGAAAGCTCTGTACTCGACACATCCCCATAGTGATGAACGGGTGGCTCGCTTGCAAGAGTTAGGATGCACTTATTCTCGATATTGAATTAGAAGATTATATTTTTATTTTAAAAAGACAAAAGCCCGCCAATCGAAACTGGCGGTTTTTTGCTTACTTTATAACACTCCAATGTCCGGTTTTTTTGGAGCCTTTGCGTACAATCAAATCTTTTTGGAGAAGCACTTTTATGGCTCTATCTACTGTTCTTGTAGATATGTTAAGCTGATCGGCAATTTCCTGACGGGAATTTTGCGGAGCTTTTTCAATGAGATGATAAACCGCTAACTCGCTCTTGTTCAGATAAAGCAGAGCCGGATTTAATTCGCCATTTAACTCGCCATTGTCGTCATTTAACTCGCCATTTAATTCGCCATTCCGTATCGTGGCATTGAGCATAAAGGCATTATCACTATATTCCGGTGCAGGAAGTCCGGCGTCAGCCATTTCCTTAAACATACGGTCAACGCCTTCGCCAAATTCTTTCACATAATCATACTCTTGCAGGAAACGAGCGATTTTGGGATTGCGTGAAAAATGCACGGTACGGATATTGCTCAAACGCACAATGCCGGGGAGAGTGCCGGGACTCTCTACGGTAATATGATCGTCAAACATTTTTATCTGAATGTCCGTTCCTTTAATGCTGTAATCTCGATGGGCGATGGCATTGATGATGATCTCTTTCCAAACGAACTCAGGGTATTCCGGCGTGGTGTGAAATCTGCCATCGTTTCCGAGCCGTGTGCGCTCCTTAATTTGATCGCCTACAAAGTCAAGAGACTGGCGTACTATATCAAGGATTTTTCCCTCGAAGATTTTATCCTTGATAACATTCATTTCTGTGCCGACCTTCGCCTCTGTCCCGTCATAGCGGATAAAACGCACCCTTGCTCTCGGAAAGAAACGCTGCGGCTCTTTCCCGAAAAGAAGAAGCGCCGCTCCGCTCATTTCTTCTCTGCTATCGTGCCGGACAATGTAATCTTTGTTTTGCCTGATGTATTCCTCAGCGGATTTGGAATAGCCGATCTTCTTGCAGTATTCAGCGACAAAATCCATATCAATATCATCTAAAGCAGACCGGAACACAGGCTCATCTTCATAGTAGCGGGAGCCTTTGGCGTACATAAGCTGTAAGCGTTCGTCAAAGTTCAGTTTCTTTGACTTGTCTCCCATCCGGTAATATACCTCGTCTTGCTGGTTGGCGTGAAGCTCAGAGCTTTGGGGAATCGTCATAATCAAAAGATGATTTGGATTCCCGTCCTTGTCCCTGCACTCAACCGTTTCGGTCGTTACCATGACCGAAGGAGTGCAGTAATCAAAGGGGACACGGAGAATGTCGTTGATATTGTTGGTATATGCGTCTATACCCGTTATATCTCCATTGTCCTCAATACCAATGACAAGTGTGCCGCCATCTGCGTTGGCGAAGGCTACGATATGATTGGATAATCCCTTAGCGTCTTTCCTTGCGCTTTTGCGGTCAAAGACCTGATCTTCCTTTTTCGTACATAATTCTTCAATCGAGTATTTCATATATAGACAGCTCCAATCTGTTGCTTTATTTCAAAAATTGATTGCGGTATTCCTGATGACGGAAACGATAGCCCTGTGCGATCAGCGTGTCCGTTTTCAATGCGACCAAGTTTATATCCGAGTGCATTGCCCGTGCGATCTGCTGAATATCATACCCATTTTCGATATATTCCAGTATTTCATCATCGGGCAGGGAAATTTGGGAAGCAAAGATGTTTGCCTCGTACTCCATTCGGCTTTGCCTCATATCGAAAATATTAAATTCCTTGAAGCCGCCAGCCTTGACTGCTTCTTCTCTATGTAATGCGTCGTGTCCGATCTCGTGCAGCAATACGATACGCTCCATTACAGGGTGCAGATCGTCTTTTATAAAGATAAAGCGGTTACGCATTAAAACCTTGTATGCCCCTCGCTGCTTCTTGAACGATAATGGGATAACTTCTATCCCCAGTTCTCGTGCGATTTTATGCGGATCGTTTGTGCCAAGCTCATTTGTCAGACGATTCGCCTTTCTGACAATCTCCAAAGTCTGAATATCCAAGAGCAAACACCCCCATTCTACTGTCGGTAAGTATATCTTATCAAATGCACTGTCCGAAAAGGAGGACATCAAGCGCTATTTTCTATATTTTTTGGGAGTGTACTTTTTATTCTTCTCTTTGGCGATCCAGTACGCTTCCTGAATGCCTTTCATCATCTCGTCCAAATCCTCATCTGCAAGTTCGCCGCCTGCAAAAAGTCCTGTAACTTCTGCCATAAGCTCCTTTGCCTGTCTTGCGCCATTGCGTCCATATTTAGATTCGGCGTTCAGCAAAAATTCTTCATCATCTGTAAGCAGATAGTTGACATCGACCTTCAGGACTTCCGCCATCTTATAATAGGTTTCCCTTTTTTTCGGATAGCGGGTGCCAGCCTCATAATTCGATACTGTCCGCAGAGAAACGCCGATTGCTTTTGCAAACTCATCTTGCTTTAAGCCTGCCTTCGTGCGGGCTTCTTTTACCTTTTCACAGAATTTCATTTCATCTGACCTCCAAATTATTCGACCTGACTTAAAAATATCTTGCGTATCCATATTGACAAGCGCAAGTAAATTTCGTATAATGTCAATACGCAAGTAAGTTGCGTATATATAATAACCGAACTTGCGTGTTTTGTCAAGGGAGTTCAAAAAATTAGCTTGAACTTTTATCTACCAACAAATGATACCCGTTTTAAGGATTGAGGCGAACAGATGGGACGGAAAGATACACTCGCTGCGAAAAGCATTCGCAAAATGTACGAGCAGCTTAATTTGAATCAATCGGATATATTCTCGAAAACAAAATTGCTTCTCAGTGTATACCGTGATGTGGTCTGGATCACACTGAGCGAGTCTACCCGTGTGAATGAGGAGCTGGTATATTACGGAGAGGAACTGGACAGCGCCCTTATCTATTTGGAGCTGTTTGCGCCAGATACCGAGAAGCAGGAGTTTGAGAGCCGTATCAGTGCTTTATTTGAGAACAAGTGGATGGTTGACCTGATTGATACCGCTATGGCGAAAATATATGACTACCATAACAACGGCAGGCTGTACCACGAGATCATATCGAAAAGCTACCTGACGGCGTTTCGGTATACAGAGAGCGAGCTGCTCGATTTCTTGAATATGGAGCGCAGTACCTTTTACGACCGGAAACGGGAAGCGATTTTGCTTCTTGGCGTATCCCTGTGGGGATATGCTATTCCGTGCTTCAAAGGAATCTTCAATATGAAGGGAGCTGATGAAAACAGCGATATTCCCGATTTTTTCAAATAAAGGCTTGTCCGACTAAAGTCCGACGAAATCCCTACTGAATGTCCGACCTTGCGTATGCTACACTGTGTATGCTGCCCGAAGAACGGCTTTCGTTTACGGAACGAGGCTGAAAACAAAATGGCAGAAAATTGGCGCAGTTTTGCCGATGATACGAAAAAGCAAATCTGTTACAATTAGTATGCCTAAAGCTTTGAGAATTTTTCTTGATTTTCAAATGCTGGTTGAATATCTTTTAGGCGGCAATACAGCAGCTTAGGCAAAACGAATTGAATATGTGTTTTGAAGAAGCAGTTATAGCTTTCAGCCTTCGGGCTTGAATGTTATAGCTGCTTTTTTTGTGCAGCCCTTTTCGCTTTTGTCAGGCGGAAAGGGAGCTTTATGTCTATCGCAATATGGCAGGCGTTTATATGCAGGTATCCGTGATCTCCGAGTTTTTGATTTCAATTCAAAAATTCAATTTAAGGAGATTGCGAGATGGCAAACACATTAAATAACAAAAAAGGTCGAGACGATAAGAAGTATAAGGTCATCAATCTGAAGTATGAATATGAAGGATATGAGGGAAGCGAAAAATGGGCAATCATATCCGAACTGTCCGAAGAAGAACTGTTTGGGCTGTACCCCGATGAAATGCGGCGGTATAGCCCTTTTGTTTTGTTATCTGTTGAACAGGGAAAGGTAATCAGCGATTTCAAAGCAAATGAGGACAAGCATAGGAAGCGCAGCATAAACAATGAGGACTACTTTGGTTACAGCGAGGGACTGACGGAGAATTTACATGCCGAAGCTATCGTACCCGATTTTGTGGAGCAGCAGGAGAATGAGGAATATTGCCAACGGCGGGAGGAGCTTAAACAGCAACTATTCGCTCAAGCAATAGCGAGTCTTACCGAAAAACAGCGTAAACACCTGCTTTTATGGTATGTGGAGGGAAAGACCTCGGCTCAAATTGCAAGAGAGGATGGCGTTTCTGAACAGGCTGTGAGGAAGAACGCTCAGGCGGCAATCAAGAAGTTTGAAAAATTTTTTGGGGATTTTTTTAGAAAATAGGTTGCGTTTTGGCATTTCAATTCCAAATAAGTGAAGGGGTTATTTAGTCCGGACATAATTCCCTTCACATTTTGGAAAGTGAGGGCTTATATATGCAACCTAAAGATAGGAAAACAGTAAGGCGTGGAGAAATCTACTCCTACGATTTCGGAACAACCGAAGGCTCCATTCAAAGCGGTCGCAGACCTGTGTTAGTTATACAGGCAGACAATTTCAATGAAAAAGCACCGACAGTGATCGTGGCTTCCATTACCACGGTAATCAAGAAGCGCTATTTACCGTCGCACATCATTTTAGACGACCGCTTTGGACTGGAGAAACCGTCAATGGTTCTTTTAGAGCAAATTCAGACGGTAAATAAATCTTCTTTGACGGATTACATTGGATTTGTTGAAGATGAGAGAATCTGGAAACAGATCAATGCGGCTATTAAGCAAACCTTTGGGCTTTGGTTTTATAGTTTGCAGAGAACGGGCGATATTCGCTGCCTTTGCAGTAAATGCCTGAAGGACTATATGAACAATCCGAACTATATTGTTAGGAGGCTCGATCCATTCGCTTCTGAAAAAGACAGGTGCGATAAGTGCAATAACACAGGTTGGGATTACATCATTTTTGATAAGCGCAGCGCCCTGAGAGATAAGGGGGTGCAGAAATGAGCGAGAACAATGTAAAAAGAAAAGCGCCGAAATATGAAGTACCTTTATGGCATAAAAGCAATTTGTCGATTGAAGAAGCTACGGCATACACGGGAATCAGCAGAGACAAATTATACGAGATGACAAACCGTGAAGATTGTCCGTTCGTTTTATGGATCGGGAATCGCAGGTTAATAAAAAGGCAGGTCTTTGACGAGTATATTGCCAAGATGTACTCGATATAAGTTGTTTCGTCAAGTGTGCGATAGGTCGATTCGCATAATTGGCTTATCGCCTCACTTGCATTATGCTGTAACCACAAAACACAAGGAGGTTACAGTAATGAAGAACGAAAGCGATATAAGCCGGTCGTACCAAGTCCCAATTTGGCATAAAGCCACTCTTTCAATGGAAGAAGCAATGGCTTATACAGGGATAGGAAGGGACAAACTCAGAGAAATGACCAATCGTGAGGACTGCCCGTTTATTCTTTGGAACGGAAGCAAGAGATTGATCAAAAGGCAAGCGTTTGACGAGTACATTCTTAAAGTGTATTCCATTTGAGAGCGGAGGTGCTGAAACAGTATGGAAGAAAGAAATGTACGATTCGATGTCCCGATATGGCATAAGCTGAACTTATCCATAGAAGAAGCGGCAAAATACTCTGGCATTGGCAGAGCAAAGCTTTATGAAATGACGAATAGAGAGGATTGTCCTTTTGTCCTATGGGTTGAAAGTCGGCGATTGATAAAAAGAAAAGAATTTGACGAGTACATCAGCAAAGTGTACTCGATTTAGGAGGTATCGTTATGGACGATGAAATTTTAAGGTATAAGCAGCGACTTGAAGAACAAGCAGCGCAAACACCTATATGGGAAAAAGCGTGTTTAACGATTGAAGAAGCTGCTGAGTATACAGGTATCGGACGAACAAAGTTAAGAGCATTGGTACGGCAGAAAAAATGCTCGTTTTCAATGCCGATTGGCAATCAGATACTCATTGTACGGGAAAAGTTTGACGCTTATCTAAAAGGGCGAAAGCGAATTTAAGTGAGGTGGATTAGAATGGCAAGCACAAGGAGAAAAGACAAATCAAGAGTGGTACTTCGTGTCGGCGAACTTCAGAGAAAAGACGGTACATACCAGTATTCTTGGACGGATAAGAATAAGAAACGCCGATATGTGTATTCCAAGTCTCTTGATAATCTGCGGGAAAAGGAAGCGCAAATAGCAAAGGACATCAGCGACGGGATTAAGGCGGAGGCTCGGTATACGACCATAGATGAACTGTACGCTTTATGGAAAGACCTGAAACGGGGGCTGAAAAACAATACCTTTGAAAACTATAAATATATGTATGAAACTTTTGTCCGCCAGCAAATAGGGAATAAGCGGATTGCAATGCTGAAGAAATCGGATATTAAGAGGTTTTACAACTACCTTGCCGATGAAAGAGGCTTGAAAGCCTCAACGATTGACAGTATTCACACGGTACTCCATCAGATTTTGGATATGGCGGTTGACGATGACTATATCAGGAATAATCCGTCTGACAATGTTCTGAAGGAGCTGAAACAGTCCCATATATTTAAGACCGAAAAGCGCAGAGGTTTAACACGACCGGAGCAAGAGCTGTTTCTTTCCTATCTGAAGGACACGCCTAAATATCAAAATTGGTATTCGGTCTTTGCGGTAATGACAGGGACAGGACTCCGTGTAGGGGAACTCACGGG
>ERZ780006.23-NODE-23-length-40419-cov-25.0017_pt1 | contig 40419 bp, 68 predicted proteins | sample MGYA00511873_ERZ780006 | MGnify/ENA primary metagenome ERZ780006 (study PRJEB29588, sample SAMEA2155215) | human gut metagenome | biome: human gut; feature: human-associated habitat; material: faeces | place: Denmark | collected 2008/2010 ... | reverse complement strand
GTCGTGTGACCGCTGTTAAACATATTTGTTAAAATTTCGCTGGTCTTTTCAGCAATTTTATATAAAGCAGTCAACCCCGCCACAATTTTAGTTATCGTGAAAATTACCGGGTGTTTTTCAATAACTGTTAATGCCGTTGCAATTGAGCCAAGCGCGCCGACTACGGTCGGGGCGACGATTGCAATGCCGCCGGCGGTCAAAATATAATCTTGCGTTGAATCGTCCAAAGAATCAAACTTATCAACTAAAACAATAAGTTTTTCGATGATATTTGAAACGTGCGGCAATAGCTTTGTTCCGAGCTTAATTCCAAGAAGTTCGACGTTATCAATTAAAGTTGATAAACGGCCCGACGCTGTTTTACTCTGTTTTTCCATTAAACCGTAGAATTTTCCGCCTGCCGATGTGGCTTTCATCATCGCCCTTTCTACCTGCTCGAACGAGATTTTTCCCTTGCTCATTCTATCTTTTAGCCGCGACATAGATATACCGGTTTGTTCCGATATAATTTTAAGCGGGTTAAAACCGGCGTTAACCATTTGCAAAAGGTCTTGTCCCATCAATTTACCGGACGCTTGAACCTGCGCAAAGGCCAACGCCAAGCTGTCAAACCTTTGTTTGTTTCCGCCGGCTAAATCGCCAAGCATACGCAGCGCAGGAATAATCTTTTCGGCACTATAACCGAAGTTTAAGAGCAATTTCGCATTATCGGTTAAACCTCTCGTTTCAAGCGGGGTTTCAGCTGCTAACTCCTGAATATCGGATACCATTTTTTGGGCTTTATCGGCACTGCCGAGCAGCGTTTCAAAAACCGAAAGCGTGTTCTCCATATCCATAGCAAGCTTAACCATTGCCCCGCCTGCTGCAATAAGCGGCAGCGCGATTCTCGTTTGCCCCCAGTGTCCTACATCTTTCGCAATTTTCCCGAACTTTTCCAAAGAAAACGAGGTTTTTTTCGTCTTCTTATCAAAGTTATCCATACCGGCAGCCATTTTAACCAGCTTGCCGCTTACTTCATCGCGTAATCGTAAAACATCTTCAAAGGTTGCCATTGCCTTTTTTCTCCCACCAAAACAAAGCGCTGGCCAAATAAAAATCGCGCTCAACCGGTTTTAAAGATAATACCTTGTTCGGGTCAATCCCCCGTTCAAGGTAATAGGACGCCAAAAACAAATTGACGTCCGTTTTAATCAGTTTTTTAGTTCGTCCACGGGGTCATCGTCTTTTTTAGGCGTTGACATTCCGTTGATCTCGTAAATTTTCAAAATAATATCTGCAATATCATCGGGTTTAAACAGGTATTCGATAATATCATAATAAGACTGGATTAAACCTTTTTCTTTTGCAGGGACTGCAATTTTTTTTAAGTCCATACAAGAATAAATGGTTTTAATCATTTCAGGCGTCAGCATATCGCCGATTGTAACCTTTTTAATTCGCTGGGAATAAATCAGGTCGCGGCGCTCGCTATGCGTTAACGTTCTGATCTCCATATCTTCATCAAGGCTTTTAATGTGAACGATATGTTTTTCTTCTGGCCGGTTTTTTTCGGCCTCAATCACTTTTAAATATTTTTCAATATCCATACTAAGCCTCGTTAAAAACTTGGTCATTTACCTGAACTTTTGACGGCGGGAAAGCAAAATTTAAATCCTTTTCGATGATTTCGCCTTTCGTCATAGCCAAAAACGGAACTTCATCAAAAGAAACCTCGTTAATGGTATAGCCCTCTTGCTGGCCATTTGCAGCTCCTGGGTCTTTCAAGTTCGTTTCAATTACGAAATGCGGCTCTTCACCTTTAGCCAAGTATTTTTGTAAAATACTGGCGCAAGTCGAATAAACCTCTTGAATAGTTGCCGTTCCCGTTCCTTGATGTGAAACTTTGGTACGTTTCAGGTCAAGCCCCTCGTAATATTCTGCATAGTTATTTTGGACACTGGCGGTAATTGAAGAGAATTTTGCAACCTCTTCCCCGTCAAGCCAAACCTTGCCCCAAGTGCCGACCAGCGGCGCGCGTTCTCCTGCCATAGTTTAAGCCTCCTCAAATAAATTAAAGTCAAGGTCAAGATCTTCCATAACATCAGTAGGCGCACAAGAGCCGTCAAGCCCTACATACGAACCGGTGTTATATTGTAAAACCTGCTGTGTTGTCATATCTGCCGTGCTTATGCCCTGCCCCTCAAGATATGCCTTATTTTTGTCGTATGAAACGGACACTTTATTAGTCATATTCTCGTCAAGCAGTTCCGGCGTCAAGCCCTGCAAATAAGAGTTGATTGCTCCGCAGAAACGAACTTTATTCGCATAATCGTTAACATATTTGCCAACATAGCTATCGCGGAAAGTTGTTACAATATCCTCGGCTATAAGGTCAAGAGTTGAAACAATGCGGATTTTCTGAAAATCAGCCGTTACGCCGTCGGTCAATGTCGTCAAGCTGTTAACTGCGCGGCCGAGCTTATACTCGCCATTTTTAAACAGCGGAATTAAATGCCCTGCGTCGGCTGCAGCGTCTGGATTTTCCAAAATATCGCAAGACACGATTTCATCAAGCTTGGTATAAGTTGCCGAAATCGTATCAGACAAGCCCGCCAAAATGCCCGCAATACGGCAGGTATATTCTGCGCCTGTATAAGATTCTTCTGTGCCGGTAAAGTTCAATTTAAGATTTTCGCAGCCGTCAAGTTCAATAATGCGCTGGCTGTCTGCCTCGGTAGACGGCTTGTAAAAAATAGCCTTTCCGAACGCGTCAAGACTTTTCCTGGCTTTTTCCAAATAATCCTGAATTGCTGTCATACCGGCAACGTCAGCCGCAGGCATAGCCAGATAATTAAACCGCAACTTTTTAAGCAATGCTACAGTGTCCGCAATTTCTTCCTGCTGTTTAATCAGGATTACTTTATACGGACCGCCCAAAAAGCACATCTGTAAAAGTTTATAAGTTTTAGCGTCAACTTCATCAGTCTTTACGTCGGAAAATGTCGCATAAGTTTTAACATTTTCCGATAGCGTTTCATCATTCAGAACAAGCGCGGCAATTCCCTGCTGGGAGCGGGTAATTGCTGTAACGGCTTTTCTGTGAAATTCAATGACGAAACTCGGCTGTCCTTGTCCTGCCATTTCAATCCTCACTTTCAAAAGTTAAATCCAAGGTTCCCATTTTTTCAGCGTTATCGTACGCAATTTTATCGACAGTGTCAACTTGGTAATTCGCGGAAAATGAAATTTGCAAATAACCGTCAACAATCCGATGTTCAAAATCATCATTCGGCGTAATAATATAGCTTTTTTCACGCCGTTTATACTGCAAGCCTTTTTTTAACGGCTCTATGATTGAATCGGCGAACTCGTAAAGCTCCAAATCGTCGGTTTCCGCGGCGTACGCAAATTCAATTACAATTTCGGCGTGTATATCTGCATAAAAGTTTTGGTCTGCTGTGCTGCTCGTAAAAAGCGGGAAATACACCACCATAAACGGATATTCAACCGAACGAACGCGGCCGAAAAATATTTTAACGTCTTTTTCCTGAAAACGCAAATTTCCAAGAGTGCGACTAATTGCTTGTGCAAGTTCTACCGGATCACTCACTTTATAACCCCCCGTAATAAATCAGTCATAACAGGCTTTATTTTGGATTGTGTCTTTTTAATGCTGATTAAGCCAACAAACCGCCCCCGCGTTTTCTTTCCGGTATCTCTGCCTGTCCTGGTAACAATGCGGTGCCCATATTCCAAATGGCTCGCATATTCGGCCTCGTTTATACATTTAACAGACGTGTCCAAACCGGATTTTTCAACTTCTGCCGTCCAGCTCCGCCGATAGTTTCCAGTTTTGACGAGATTCTGTGCAGATGTTTCTTTTTTAGCCTCGGCCACAAAGGTTTTAGCCGCAGTATCGCCCACGTCTTCAAAAATAGCCGATACTGCGCTTTTTCTTTCCAAATAAACCTTTTTTGCGTCCTTAAACTTCACGTGTAGCCTCCGCGATAGGCTCAAACGAGCATTGTGTTTGAGCTGTCATTGTGTAAATTTTGGTTTGTCCGGCATAAAGTTCTAAATTTTCACCAGCAGCCGTTTTAATAATGATTTTATCGTTAATCTGCAAACGGTATCGGGGCGAATAAAACAAAACAAAGTCTTTATTTACAGCCGTCGCCTGCTCTTTTATATAAATTTGATGTAGCCTATTATTAACGGCCAAATGGCATTTTATACCGGTATAAACCTCGGTCAATTCGTTCTTGCTGTAGCCGCTATTCCCTGCAACAACCTGCTGCCTATATACTGCGGCGGTATCATTCCAAAATATTCGTGGTGTCATTTTCTTTCGATTCCTCTACTCCTAAAATTTTACGCCAACGCTGCAAAAGATTTTTTTCATCAAAGGCATTGTCCGAGGCTGAATAAGTAATGGACATATCCAATTCCTTGTAGCTCGTAACCTTTTGCGCATTTAACCCGTTTTCAAGATAATTTGCAGCAATACGGGCAACAACCCGCTCCATACAAAGCGGTATATCGTCGCGGTTGCAATATGCCAAACATTCATCAATTACAACATCAACTTCAAAATCTTGAGTTTCTGAAAGTTCGTCAATAGCATTTAAGATTTTGACGTAACCTTTTATTCTCTCTCGCTGTTCTTCTGTAACCATTTAAAAACCTCTTGCCCTTATTTTATGCAGAATAAAAAAAAAGACAATACAAAAAAAGACGGCAGCTAAAAACTGCCGTCCGAGACTTAATGAACTTCAGGTAATTATAATAATAAACATACAGCGGAGAATATGAAAAAATAATCAGTAACCGTTTTTATGCAAAATCAATTTAAAATCTTTTCAATGTCTTTTTCAAGATTTTTCTTTGCATTATCCCCACCGTTGCCCGATTCCTGCTTTTCAGGGTCGTTCTCTGGTTTGGCATTCTGATTATTTGCGGAGGCTCCGGCAGTTTGAGAGCTGCTACCGTTGCCCGATTCCTGCTTTTTTGCTCGTTCAGGCTTTACAATAGCATAGCCTTTACTTTCATAAAGTCCGCGGTCTTTTTCGTCAACCACTTCAATACGGTTATTTTTTCTCATAACTACCATTTTACACCTCATCAATTTGTTATGCCGCGCGCTTTCAATGCCGCAATAACTTCGTTTAGCTTTGCTGCAATTGTCGCCGCGTCTGCACTAGTTTCTACATCGGCGACGGTTACGGGACTGCCGACCAGCCCTTCCCCCGGCTCGCCTTTATCACCTTTCGCGCCCTCTGGCCCTTGCGGCCCAGTTTCACCTTGAGGACCGGGGGCCATTGCTCTTGTATTAGCCTCTTCAATTCCAGATTCCATATTATTCAATAAATCATCTGTAATTGTTTCTCCATTCTGCCAATTATGCTTTGTGTATGCCATTTTAAACAACTCCCACTTTTGAATCCCCAACTTGAGCTGTACCGACTACGGCGGGCAGTCAATCGGCAGAGTACGCCGTTTTGTCTTTAGAAACGAAAACGCTGTCAACCTTTCCGGTCAAGCCGTTCGGGAAAACGAATGTATCCCACAAAGAACGGTTTTGGTAAAGGTCGCCGTCGCCCTCGGTATGAGAACCGCGCGGGAAGTAATAGATTGAGCTAATCTTCGGAACGGTGTGTACCATATCCAAAGCCGCAAACAAAACGTTAATTGCCTTTGAAGTGCTGGCTACAGGTGCAAAGCCCTCGGTAAAGCTAAAACTATCGTAGAAACGATCAGTTGCCAGAACTTCGATAAGCGGAACGCCGTTAAGTTTTGCAACGCGGGTTTCAATAGACATCGGGCCGGAAAGATTAACGATTTCAACCGTTTTAGATAATTCCGTTGACTGCGCGATTAAGTCCATAATTTCGGTGCGAACATAACCGACAACCGTTCCGCGCTGGCGGTAAAGTTTCAGATTTGTTTTGCCCAAAAGTCCTACAAGTTTAGTATAAACGTTTGCAGCCGTCCAAGTAGACAAATCAGCCTCTTCGCTCAAGCCAGCAGCCGCCGCAGCCGACGCAATTTTAGAAAACGTATATGCGTCAATTTCCGGAATCTGATTGTCGTTTACAAACGAACGTGTAACGTTCATCATTGCGGCAGTCTGCGCGGTTTCGTCAACATCGGCAGCGTCAACCAAAAACGAAATATCGCGGTCGTGTTCAACCGTAAATTCGTGGTCTTTTTGTGTGATTGTTCCTTTATTCCAGCCGCCCTGCCGACTATGGTCTTTATAGCCGGATGTATTCATCTGGGTAAAGTGAAAAGTCTTTGCTCCGAGCCACTGTACATTGCTTTCAATAAACGGAGATGTAAGCGCCCCCTGCTGAATGGCCTCTAAAATCTGGCCTGAATATTTTTCAGCATAATTCATTGTGTGTGCCATTTTTAAAAATCCTTATTTTTTGGGTTGAAAATTGAATCGATTACGTGTCTGAATAAACGGGTTATTATCACCGCCCGTTTTTTCGATATTCGATCCGCCTTTGGGTGTGTGGGCATTTATGCGTTTGTTAACCTCTTCCAAAACAGCGTCATCGAAAGCCTTTTTAAAATTCTGCATTTCAGCCTTTGCAATTGACAACTCCATACCGGCAAACAGTTTTTGCGAAATTTTAGCATTGATTCCGCTTTCCTTAAAAAGCTTATCGATTGCGTCAGTATGTTCGCGCTCCTGTTTTTCCTTTTTCAGGCTTTCCAGCTCTGCCTTGAGCTTGTCCTCTTCGTGTTGTTTCAGCTGCTCCGCGGTCATCTTCGCCTTTTTTTCAACTTCGTCAAGATCAAGCTTGTGTTTGCTGTTCAGCTCCTGCAATTCTTTTGAGTGCTTATCATTAACAGCCTTTAATCGCTGCGAAATAAGCTCGTCAATTTTCTTTTGCTGTTCTGCGGTAAATTTAATTTCAGCGCTTTCGTTTCCGTCTGCGCCTGCATTTTCATTTCCGCTATTGTTCTGGTTTACGTTTTCATCAGTCATAAAAAACCCCCTATAATTTCCGTTTACGCTCGTCAGCTGCCCTTATGTTGCGTTAAAAATTTTTTTTAGTCAAGCCCATATTTACGATAAAGAGCTTTAATATTTATCACGGGGGCCGTCGTAGAGCGACAGTTCGGGTGCATAGGCGGATAATTTACCCCAACAACGGCGTCTTTGATTTTACGGATTATTCCGTTTTTTTCGGTGCAAATTGCAGATGTGCGGTCGTCTAAATGCGCCAAAAATTCGTATTCGCTGCAATCCGTTTCTTTGTAAAATTCCATTGCCGCCTGCTCGTGAGTGTGAGTTGATTCTGTCCGGACAAGCCGCATTGCGTTATATGTTGAAGTCTGAAATTTATTTTTAATCTCACGGGCCGTTTTATCAAGAGCGCGCCCTTGAATTATATCGCGTTTTAAAATCTTATCAAGAGCAACCCCGAGTGCAGCTCTATCTTTCCAAATCCGCTCCGACCAATTCATTGAGCCCGTCCAAGTCTGATTTGCTAAGGCTTTAATTGTGGCCCGTGATATAGCGTGCATAGTGATTTTATATTTTTGCTCTGCCGCCTTTTTAAAAACATTATAGCCGATTTTTCCTGATTGATACAACGTTTCGTCCAATTCAAGGCTTTGCTGCCGCGTCATATCAGATAATTTTATTTGCAGATCTGCGCGTAATTGCTGCAACCGGTCAATTTGATAAAGTTTTGCGTCTTCCCGATAGAGCTGTTTTAAATACTCGTCGCGGGTTTCATATTCAGAAGTTTTTTTTAACCGATTTAACAAAACAGTGCGCTGCCTGCTGGTTAAACGCTCGTCAATATTTTCAAGGTCAAAATCATCAATCTGTTTATTGATTTCTTTTATACTTGAGTTTAACAAACTATTCAGGCGCAGAAACGAGCTTTTTTCAATCTTGTCAAGCTGCTCCCGGCTTTCCCGCGCTCGTTCCTGCCAGTATCCCATTATTCGGCCTCGTCAGAATTTTCCGGGGTTTCATTATATGCAGCAAAGGCGGCCGCCTCTGCCTCTTTTTCCTTTGCCAGCTCTTCAATTTCCAAATCCACATCATTAACAAACGGAATCTGCTCCAGCAAGGTGCGCGTTGAAACAAGCCCCTGCAATTTATAGGCTGCGTCAATAATGTCCATTTCGTTTTGCGGCAGGTTTTTATAAAAAATGAAGTCAATTTTTTGCGAAATATCGTAAATCGTTCTATTTTCCGCCAACGAAATAATCTGCAAGAGCAATTTTATACGTTGATAGAGCGCGCGCCGGAAATAACGAGCCTTTGTTACGCGACACTGTTCGATTCCCCAAAGTTTATACTGCATAGCAACACCGGATTGCTGGCCGCTAAATTTATCATCGGTTAAATCGGGCGTTTTTGAAATTTGGTAAATCAGATCTAAGTTTTGGTCAATATGATGTTTTACGGCGTCAATATTAACATTTTTAACGACAAATTCCATTTTAGCGTCGCTCGGCAGCTTTGCAACCTTGTTTTTATTTATAGCGTCAATCTCTTTTTCATCGGTTGCCATTGCCCCGTAAATTGCCAAAATAGCGTTGGCAATACTTTGCAGGTCGTCAGTTTCATTCGAAAAAGTCAAGGCCAAAGCGTCAAGCTGATCCTGAACTGGCTCATAATCGCCGATTTCATCATAATTATTTTTGAAAATAACAACCGGTATGTCTTTAAACTGGTGGTCTATCGGCTCTTTGAGTTCAACGGCTGCCCCGTTAAGGTCAAACGGAATGATTTGGTCTTTGCTGTAAACATAGCCTTTCCACCTGATAACGCCCCGAATTTCAGCACTAGGATACATATTGATTACGCAAACCGGTCTATGCAGAACGCTATTGTCTGTAACCAAAAATGTTTCTTCCGGGTCTAATTTTGTAAATCTTAATTTTTTCTTAATATCAGGAGACGATATTGCGTCATCAATCATCACGACTTCAAACGCTATGCCGTAGCAAGACATATCGTTAGCAATCGCGTAGTTTTCTTCTGGCTCAAAGTTATTCGCAAAAATTTCGGTTAATGTGTCCTTAAACTCGTTCGGCTCGGTTATATTTCCGTCAGCATTAACTTTTTCTTTCCAGTCATACTCTACCCCTCGGCCCAAAAAATACCCCGTCTGTACGTCGGTAATATACGAGGCAACGCCGATGTGTATGCTATAATTCGGGCGGTTTTTGGCCGCGCCTTTTTTAACGATAGGATTTTTATTATCGTAATACTGCCCTAATTTCCGCAAGCGTGGCTGCTGCTCCGGCGCATTTTTAAAGGTTGCAATCCAGTCTTGAACATTCCCAGCCGTTAAATCTGTGTTTTCCGAAATTATCATAAATTTAGCCCCTCGATTGAAATAATCTTGTCAATGTCGCAAATTTCCGAGTGTATAGCATAGCGAACCGCGTCCAATGTGTCATCGTTCTTCTTTATCGGCTCGTCTTTCTTCTCGTCCCATACATACGAATATATCTCTTTTTCGAAATTGACAAGCCCCTTTCTGTATGCGAAGAAATGTTTACTTTTAATCAGGCGCGCAACGTCGCTTATTCCCTCTAAAACATTCTTATTCGCATTAGTGGCCAGCAATCCGGCATTTTGGAACTTCTGAACATACTCGGGGCGGGCGGAATCGCAGTAAAAAACTATATTACCAAAGATTTCAACGATTTTCTTAGCCTTTGGCAGCCAAAAGGAATCAACATCTTCGTGCTGCGCAGCAATTTCCAAAATCAAATAAAAATCATTTCCGGCTTGGCCGAAGACAACGATTGATCCAAAATGTTCGTATCCCCAGTCAACGCCAGCAAAAAATTTATCAAAGCTTATGCCTTGCAAATTATCAACAATATGCTGCTTTGCCTCAAAGTCTTTATAAACGACACCCTCAGGCGTTACCCACAAGCCCAAAATATTGCGGTCGTAAAACATACCGGTAGGCGTAGTTTTCTTGATATTTTCAACATACTTCGAATCAAGGAAAGTATTATCGTCAAGCTTGAAATGATAGGCCGCAATGTATTTTCCGTCAGCCTTATCGATGTAGTCGCATTTTAGCCAATGGAGCGGGTCAGCCGGGTTTGTATCAGATAAAATGCGCGCGCCTGGTCCAGAACATCGGGAGATAATCTCGTCAAATACTTCCCGATTTGCCATTGTCGCCTCGTTTATGAAAGCCCCCCAAGAAGTCATACCGCGAATTACCGACAAACAGCCAATATCATCGTGTCCGAAACAGCAAACCTGAACCCCGAACAAAGTAAACGTATTGAACTTGCTTAAACGGATTGAAAGCCCGAAACGGTTTTCAATCTCATTTATGACGTTACGCTGGATTGACCCGATTGAAGAACCAGCCAAGATATACTGCGGCCGCGTTGTATTCTGCATTGCGGCACGTTTGCGCACGTTTCGCAGCTCGTTTAAAAATAAATCAATATCTAAAATTGTTTTGCCGGCACGTTTTGCCCCGTGCAGAAAAAGCATAAAAAAATCATTATTAAAATAAAATTTTAAAACTTCTTGCTGCTTGGGCGTATAAAGGGCGTCAATATTCATTTTTTAAACTTACCCTCTAATTTCGTAAACAGCTCGTCAATCTTATCTTCTTTTGTCGGGTCGCCTTTTGGCTCTTCGCCTATAGTTTTTTGGATTTGCTGAAACGCAAATGTATTCCCCTTTGCGGCCGCGTTTATCTGCCCGAAAACCATAGCGGTTTTATACGTTACATCTTTCGCGTCGATTCCCGGCACCATTTTTCTCAATTTTTCCTCAATATCTTTGCTCGGCTTGCTGTTCAGCAGCATTTCGGCAATCTGCAATAACGTTTTCTTGTTTCGTTTCGCAATGACTGACGCTTTACCGCCAGCCGACGCAATGCGCCGCCGTTCTTCTGGCGTCCGTGTACGTAAATCAACCAATGTTTCTGGATTAGCCAAGACACAACCCCCTATATTTTTTTTTACAGAATAAATGTTTTGGCAAAAAAAGCAAGTGGCTATTTTTTTAGGCTTTCCCGGATAATCAAGGGCGCGGCAAATTTCCAGTTCACCCGGTGATGTATGCGCTTTTCTTTGTCCCCCATAACTGCAATTTGAACGGCAGACGGGGCAAACATAACCGAGTAAAAACTTTTCAGATAAGTCCCGCTGTTCAAATAAACCTCGGTCATTCCGCCTTTTGTTTTTTGCGTCTGATTTTGAGTAATGCAAATATTTGTCAACGTCATAAAGATTTCACCGACTGCGCCCAAACTCACATAGGTGTTTACGTCTTCATTTATGCGGCCGACAAATTGAAATGGTCGATCAACCGAGCAAAAAAATGTATTCATCGCTTTTCGCTTGATTTTGCCGTTGCGCAAGGTTTTTGATTTTCCGCCGCCGAGAATATCCCCGCCTTGTGCCATTGCAATCGATTTTGCCGGAATTGATTTGAAATAAGTTAAAAAGATGTTAAAAACTTCATCAAGGTTTTTACACATCTGAACCGTATAATTTTTGAATTTATCCAACGTAAACCGAAAATGTATATAATCGTCGTCTAATTCAAGAAAATATTTAAAACCCAGCTGGCGGGCGGCAGCAATGCGTAAAAATCCTTTAACGTCTTCCGGGATTCCGTCAGCTGCATTTATTTCGTCAATTATTGCGTTAGTTTTAACGACATCAACAAGCTCGGATATATCCGGCTTATCGCCTTTAACTTCATAAATCGGGGTAGTGATTTTAAGCGTATATTTTTCGGAGAGTTCCTGCGGCGTTTCTTCTGCTGCTGTTTCAACTTCGCCCCAGTCTAAGCCCCAAGAGGTAGTCAAGGCTTTATCCCAATCAGCCGTTAAAATGTCCCAGTCCCACTCTCCGTCTGAAATATTATCAGTAATGACAATTTCGTCTTTTTCGGCTTGTGTGAGGGGGCGGGTTGGATACATAACCGGTATTTCTAAATCTTTCCCCGCAATTTTCAAAAGAGCTTTTAACCGCTGATTCCCACCCAAAACGTTTAAATTCTCATCGGTTTTAACTGGATTATGAAAGCCAAGACGCTGGATTTTATCTTGAAGACGCTCCAGTTTTTCTTTTGAAATTTTGCGCGGATTTTTGGCGTTAGGGATCAGGTCGCCAATGCGGACATATTTAACCTGCCAAATATCCATCGTTTTACCTCACGTTAAAAAATTAACTTAATGCGCATTTTTTTTACGCGAATTTTGCGCAAGAAATACGCACAACCATACGTTGAGGATAGCAGGCTGTTTTTTTTACAAGCGAAATTTTTATTTAATCGTCCGGGACTTCAACTTTTGGACTGCTCATTTTGGATTTTGGCCGCGTTTCTTCAATCAATGCTTTATCGCATAACCATTGATATTGCCTAAAACTCAAGCCCTGCGAATTATACAGGCAGCCAATATCTACTTTTTCGGCCTTATCTGCCGACATCTTTTGCCAGGGCTTATAAAACCAAATTTTCGTGTATTTTTCATTTCTGAAAGTTTTTATATTATAATCGCTGTTAAGGCGCTTTTTTTTGGCGTAGGAGCGAATTTCTTTTTTGTCGCCATCTACTACCGCAAATTTACAACTTTGTAGCTCACGCATAAAAATATCGCCGAAATCGGTCATTTTTTTTCATCTCCCTTTATATTACTGTTGTTATTTCCTAGTTGAAGGTTTTTTGGAATTCCCAAGAGGTCGCCCCATTTTCCTTGTCGTTTAGCAAAGTTGGTTATCTGCTGGCAAATAAAGTTTTTATCAACCATTTGATTTTTATGATTTTTTACCAGCCAAGAGTTAAGAGATTGGCGCAAAGACACATCTGCATTTGCATACGGTTTAAAAAACGGGTCGTTGTCGAAGTCGATGTTGAACCCGTCGCAGATATAGCATTGTTCAACGTTTTTCTTCGCAGACAGCAACGGGTTAAAAAACTGATTACTTTCATTAATTTTTTTATTTTTTTCTTCGTTCGAAGTCTGAAATTGAGTTGGCTCTTCGGAAATTTCTTTTTTTTCTTTTTCTTTTTTTTCTTTAAAAATATTATTTAAGTTATAATCCTTCTCCTTCTCTTTTTCCTTTTCCTTCTCCTTCTCTTTTTCCTTATCTGTTGAATTTGTTGACATTTGTTCGTTTTGTTGGCAAGTGTCAACATTTGTTGACATTTGTTCGTTTTGCTCTAAAGCTCTTTTTTCGGCGCTTTTTTTACCGGCTAAAGCTCTTTTTTCGCATATCTTTTGATATTTTTTATTGTCAAGCTCAAACTGATTTCGGAAAAATTTAAAAGCCATTCGGCATTCCGATGGCAGGTCAATGATTTTGTCATTTATCTGATATTCAAAAATGGCGACGAGTAAAAGTCCTTTGTGTTCAAGTGATAATTCTTTTATCGGCTCGTAAAACGATTTGTAAACAATAAATCCATCCTTTTCCATCGCCTTAATCCTCCACAATCAAAATTTTTCTGCACTTACGAAAATTATCGCGGTTTCCTTTGCCTTTCGGCTTTATGCCTGAATTTTTAATATATTTTAACAAGGTCGGCAGCGAAATTCCGAGAATCCGGCAAATATCGCTGTTTTTTCTCGTCAAATATAACTTTTCAAGCTCTTCCTTTGTGATTTTCAACATTTTTTGCGCCTGCAATTTTTAAATATAAACCGATAAGTAAAATTTTAAAGTAAAAAAATTATATGTTAATAAATTTCTTCAAAGCCTCTTTGACATCGTCAACGGACCGGGCGAGGATATACACCCCGCCCATTTCTTCAATCATTTTCTGGAATAGCTTTTGGCTTGGCCTCTGCTTTCCTTTTTCGTTTTTTACTTCAATTTCAAGACGGATCCCGCCTTTTATAATCCCGGAAATATCGCCCCCGCCTAATACCCCGAAAGATATAAAACGGCAGCCAGACGATAATTTACCGGTATTCTGCCGCCAAATTTTTAAATCATCACGGCAGCCAAATTCAAGTAAAATTTCTTGTTGTATTTGATGTTCCGACTTCATTGCAGAAGATTCTTTCGTTTCAGCCAATAAGGCAATGTAGCGTGTTTGCCTTCCCGGTCAATTATCTCTTTGGCCCGTCGCCGGGTGAGATAAAAATTCGGGGTATTTAACCGCTTGTCTTCCGTATAAAAATAAAAATCGTGTATGAGTTTTAAAAGTTCTTCGCGCTGTTTTTTTAACGTTTTCTTGCGAGCGAAAACGATACCAAAAATATCCATAATTTTACATCCCTAAATCTAATGTTAATCTGTTTTGCCGAGATCGTCGTCAAGTGCGATAAAGGCACCGGCAACGTTTAGCGAACCGGCAAGGACATCTTGAGCCTCTTTTATTTTATTTTCAAGATGATTTATTCGTTTTTCGGCTTTTTCTAAATCATCAACCGAAAACCAGCGTTCAATTTTAAACGGAAATTCATCTCCGAAATAAAGTATTGCCCAAGATTTTTTAGTTCTATAAACCATAAGCAAATTTTCAGCATTTGTCAGAGGGACAGGACTCTCAATTTCGGCAAAATATTGCTGCCCTTTTTCCGGTTTTTCTGCCATTGTATGAAAAATCATTTTTTATACCTTTCAGAAAAGGGGCGCGAACGCCCCCGTTATTATTCGTCGCTGTTTTCATCTGAATCATCGTCAACGTTTTCCAAAACTTCGTCAACTTCCTTGTCGCCGTCCTGAACCTGCTCGGCCTCAATCAAAAACGGGGCAGTCGTTACTTTTCCATTTTCTGAAACCGTCGCAATTTTCGGCTCTCTTTTCAGATTAAAAGAAACTTCAACCGAATTTTTAATTATGTCTATGCAGTTCGTTGAAATAAACACGCCAGAAGTCGGGACCTTTACTTCACCGCATAAATATCTAAATTCGATTCTATTGTATTTTTCAGACGCTGCAGACGCTGAAATTGCCTGTCCGGAGATTATCGCACCGCGGTTAATTTCGTGGGCTACGGACGAAAACGATAGATCAATAATTTTACGGCAATTTTGAACAAGAGCTTGCGCAATCTTCGTTGTCCGTTCATCTTCGTTAATCTTTTCCAAATAACGGTTTTTGCAATCAACCACCAAACGGACAATAACCGCGTCGAGAACATCTTTTTGTTTTTGCGTCAACTCCAAATCATCAGTAAAAAACGTTCTGTTTTTCAGTTCTACCGCAATAGACGCCGCTATATCGTGCGCCAAATCTGAATAGTGGTCAAAATTCATAACTTCCGAAAAAATATTGTTTACGCATTCTTGAGCGACATCATTTTTAACATCTGCAATCGAATCATTTTGAACAACTGTCATTTTCTTTTCCTTTTTCTTGAATTTAAAACAATTTTAGCCCAGGCGTACGGATTAGAATAACCCCGCTGTTTTCCAAGCTCTAAAAGCTTGTTGAAAGCGTTGGCCTCTTTCCTCTCACGTTCTTTCTGGACTTTCTGAATTTCAACAAGTTCGGCGTCAATAAACTCAATTTCACGCTGTGATTTTATAGCATTTTCAGCACCAAAACCACAAACGGGGCAGGCGCGCAAACTTGATTTATAACAAGCATAACACTGCGGACAAGTGCGGATAAAAATTTCGTCTTCGTCCCGTTTCTGCTTACGGCGTCCCTCTAAGCTCCAATCTCTTTCGTCTTCCGGGAAACCGTGATTTTCCACATTCCGTACATGATCCAAAATTATTGAATACTCTTTACCGGAATATGGCCGCAAAACACGTCCAGCCTGCTGCAAATAAAGCGACAAGCTTTTTGTTTTGCGTAAAAATATGGCACAACCTACAACTGGGATATCTGTCCCCTCGGAAATGATATTGCAGGAAGTCAAGCCGTCATATCGCCCGGAGCCTAAGCCCTCAATAGCGTCGCGGCGGTCAAAATCAGACATTGTGCCGTCAATACATTTAAAATTAAAACCTGCATTACAAAATTGCTCTGCTGTATGCCTTGCGTGTTCGATTGTTGAGCAAAAAGCAATTGCCGGCATATTTGGACATATTTTTGAATAATGCCGGACGCAATCACCTATAATTTGCGGCTGGTCAAGCATTTCAGACATTTGTTTAACGTCATAATCACCCGCAATAGTACGCAATGCGGAATCATCAAAGTTTATCGGCGGAGCAAAAACTCTCGGCTGCGACAAATACCCGCGTTCAATCAAGGATTTTACAGACGGGCCAAGTACAAGTTTTTCATAAACCCCGCCGGATTCTATGCCTAAACCTTTACCGTCAAGGCGTTCCGGCGTTGCTGTCAGCCCGAGCAAGAAGGCATTCGGATTTCTGTCTGTAACGTTTCGCCATTGACCTGCAACGGCGTGATGACAGTTGTGGACTAGAAAACCGTTAGCAAAGTAATTATGATTATCCGCAACGGTCAAATCATAGACAGAATCTTCATTATTCTTTTTTACATTTGTTATGCTTTTAATTTTTACGAAATTAAAATATTCGTTAAGTAAAAAATCACTAATAGTTAAATCCTTTGCTTTTTTCCAATTATTTTTTGTGAAAAAAAGATGGTTTTCTGTGCATATTATATTATTTATTCTTATTAAATTTTCATTCAACGGCTTTTTTAAGCGTTTTTCAACAGGCTTATATTCAAAAAAGCATTCTTTCTCATTAAAAGTATATACAAAATCCCCGCTTTTAATGTTTTTTATTTTTTTGTAGCCATTTTTTGTTTTTATTAACGTGTCGCCAACAAAACACTCATCCGTAATGATGAAATCAAAATAATTTGTAAACTCGTCTAATCTGCGGCCGAGCGTCTGCACACTGGCAACGACGCACGGGCTGTTTAAATCAATATAGTTTCGCCCAAGTTCCCTATACTGAATTTGTGCAGATGATTTTATAACCGACGCGGGCGCAATTATCGCATTCGGAATTTGAAATTTGGCCAAAGCCAAAGACGTTTGTAAAATCAATTCTTGCCGGTGAACCAAAATAACGACTTTGCTGCCCTGGCTAATTGCTCCGTTGGCAATGTATGAAAAAATAACAGTTTTACCGGAACCGGTCGGAGACTGTCCGCAAACCGCTTTATATCCGGCGCAAAACTGGCTGTGAATATCCTTAATAAAATTCTTTTGATAATCGCGCAAAATAAATTTTGCCATTCCCTTAAATTCCCTCAATTTTAATAATATGACATATACATAAACCCAAAAAATAATTTGTAAAGCAAAAAAAATATAAAATAAGCAAAAAAAATATAAAAAAGTTATTTACAAATAAAATTTTTAAGCTATAATTGCCAATGTAAGAGGTAATTATAAACTTTTTTAAGGGGTATTAAGATGAAAAGAATGTATAATACTTTTGAAGAATTTGAACAACTGCCGCAGGAAGTTAAAAACAAAATCATTAGAGATTTGGCTGCCTATGATGAAACACACGTTTTCTTTGAACATGGTAAATATGATGTTTCGGTTGACTGGTGCTTGCGCGCAAGTTACGGCAGCGATCACCGTTTTATCGGAGAGTGGAGCTATAAAGATTTATCTGAAAGGCTGCCGGAGCTTAAAAAAGCCCGTGAGGATTATCTGAATGAGTGCAGCAACTATAACTGGGACGCTTTAAATGATTAAAACAATAATCAAATGTTCTAGTTTGCCGCATTATTCAGATTGTCCACGCAAGGCTGCCGCAAAAATGTTTTTACAAGAGCTGGTAACGGACGGTTACCAGCTAAAGGCTTTGCCGACATCAGTCGGGGCTGCCGTTGGGACTGCAACGCATAACGGGATTGAAACGGCTTTACTTCTTCGCCAAGAGGGGCATACATACGAAAAAGAACTTGCGGAAACCGTGGAATTAAGCATAAATTCGTCAATTTCAAATGGGATTTTATGGGACGATACGACACCTACAAAAGAAGTCGCAATCAAGCAAGCTATTCGTATGGCCAAATCGGTAGTAAATTTTTTTCCTGAATTAAAAGGCGTTGAAATCGAAGAGGAATACAAGGCAAATCTCGGAAATAATTTTACTTTGTCCGGTCATATTGATATACGGCTCGGAAATGAAATTTTGGACGTCAAAACAGGAGCGCGGCGCAGGGCTAACCAAGCGCAATATGGCGGTTATTCTTTGCTTTGCAAGAGCAACGGAATAAAAATAAAATCGCTCGGTGAAATTTATGTCCGGAGAATAGGCATAACAAAGCCGCAGCCTGATCCTGATTTTGTGCCGTATCCTATTGCAGACGCTGAACGGCTGGCGTGGGATACGATACAGCAGATTAAAAACAGCATTGAGAATTACCGGAAAGAACACAGCCCTAACGTATGGCTTGCGAATCCAAACTCAATGATGTGTACGCCGGATTATTGCCCGGCTTATAACTCAAATTTTTGTAATTGTCATAAGGGAGAGGTAAAAAATGACAGAAGATAACGAAACCAAAAAAGATTTAGTCGTTGCAGAACAACAACCGCCTTTAACCGATGTTTTTTCAAATGTCAAAGCGTTCACCGACGCACAAAGGATTTGTAAAGCCTTGACGCAAAGCGGGATTGTTCCTGTATCTTATCAAGGTGAGCAGAATCTACCAAACGCAATGGTAGCGCTTGAAATGGCTAACCGTATCGGTATTTCTCCGATTTCGGTAATGCAGAATTTACACGTTATTGAGGGGCGCCCGTCGTGGTCTTCAAACTTTATTATCTCAATGCTTAATTCGTCCGGGAAATTCACCCCGTTACGCTTTAAGTACGAAAATAGAGGGCCGAAAAAATTTATACGTTCTTATAAAAAATGGAGCAAAGCTAAAAATTGCTATGAAGATTTTAAAGAAGAGGCCGAGGCCGAAGATATAATTTGTTCAGCTTATGCCACAGATAAATTGACGGGTGAAGTAATCGAGGGGCCAGAGGCAAGCGTTGAAATGGCTATGCAAGAGGGCTGGTTGACTAAAAACGGCAGCAAGTGGCGCACAATGCCTAAGCTTATGCTGGCATATCGTGCAGCTGCATTTTTCGGCCGTCTATATGCTCCAGAGCTACTGCTGGGAATACACTCCGATGATGAATTGAACGACATCGCGCCGAGCATTCCCAGCGCGCCGAAAATAATTGAACCCGACGGAGATATACCGCCTATTATTGAGGTTGAAACAAAACAAGAGGCTGAACCGGAAGAAATCGAAGTTGAAGTAATTACAGATAAAGCCCCGGAAACAGTTGAAGAAAAAGTTGCGGCTATTATTGAGCCGGAAAAGAAACCGCAGCAGCCTGCGCCGGAGAAAAAAGCCCCTGCCGCAGCTGCAAAAGCGCCGTTTATGTTTAATTTTGATGAATGAGGAAAAAAATATGTTAAAATTTGAAGTCGAAAATTTTATGGGTTGCCAAAAGGCAAACGTTGAAACAAGCCAAATTTCATTTATTTGCGGGTTAAATCATCAGGGAAAAAGCTCGTTTTTAACGGCTGTATCTGGAGCTTTAACCGGGCAGCCGGTTGTTTTAGGGTTGCGCAAAACTGATCTCGGTATGCTGGTTTATACCGGGAAAGCCGCCGGGAAAGTAAAAATTGAAAATGAAGACAGTAGCGTTTCCGTGACATATCCAAAAGCGGAATTATTGACCGAGGGAGAGAATCCGCCGACAACTTCGAAAATTGCGGCCGGCATGGAAAGCTTGATTGATTTTCCAGAGAAAAAAAGATCTGAATTTATCCGCAATTTAACTGAATGCGTCCCCACTAAAACAGATTTAGAAGAGTTTTTGGCCGAACGATTTATTACTAAAAAAAATGTAGTTGAGGCTGTTTGGCAAAAAGTAGATCAGGACGGATTTGACGCAAGCTTGGAACGGGCAAAGGATACCGGCAGAGCATTAAAACAGCAGTGGTCTATGGTTACCGGCGAAACCTACGGCAGCAATAAAGCGCAGACTTGGCAGCCGCAGGGCTGGACTTCCGACCTTATTGACGTTTCAGAAGAATCCTTGCAAGCTGATTTAACAGGTTTGCAGGCAGAATTGGAAAATTTAATCAGTCATCAGGCCATTGACGAAAACGAATTGGCTAAATTGAGAGAAACAGCTAGCGATTCTGTCTTGGCGCAGCTTAAAATTGACCGGGATAAAACTATTACAGAATTAGCAATGGCCCGTAAATCATTTTATGAATTTAAGCGCGAATTTGACGAACTGCCGAAATATGATGAAAGCGGGAAAAAACTTTGTCCGCATTGCGGAAAACCTTTGACTATCAAAGACGGAGAGCTGGCCGAGTTTATCGAACCCAGCGCCGAAGAAAAGACAGCCGTTCAGAAAAAACGCACGGAATTGTCCGAAAAAATGCAAAAAGCTGATATTGAAGTTAAACGTCTGGAATCGCTTTACGCCGTTTCTTTATCGAAAGTAGAAGAAACGGAAAAAGCAAATAAACGCCTTCACGAGCTTGAACGGAAATCGTCAGGAAATGCCAGCCAGCGAGATATTGACTTAAAGCGTGAAGAAATCCGCAAGCAGCAAGAGGGAATTGCAGCATTTAAGGCAGCCAAAGAGGCTAAAAGACTGGCGCAGAATATTATTGAAAATCAGGCAATAATTGACGCGTTGGATATGTCGGGAATCCGTCAAAAATCAATGCTTAAAGGCTTGCAAATTTTCAATGCTCAATTATCCGAAATCTGCAATACAGCAGGTTGGGGAACTGTTAAAATCGATAATGATTTAACTATTTTAATGGGTGATCGCCCTTATATTCTGCTTTCAGAGAGCGAAAAAATGCGCTGCCGCATAACTCTTCAAATGGCTGTAGCTATAATGCAGGAAGATAAAATTGTTATTATCGACGGTGCAGAAATTCTTGATAAAAACGGAAAATCAGGGCTGTTAAATCTTCTTTATTTAACGCACATTGACGCTTTAATTGGTATGATGTGCAGCGATCCGGCGAAAGCCCCGCGCGTAGATGATTGCGGAATAAGAAGTTATTGGGCTAACAATGGGGTTTTTGAATTGATAAAGGATTGATATGGAAAATAATTTTGAACAATTTTTAACCATTAAAGAACTTGCTGCACGTTGGCGGAAATGTATTTATACAATATATCGCTGGAAAGATAGCAAGCCGGATTTTCCTGCTCAATTCAGACAAGGAGAAAAAGGCATTGTCTTTGATATTCAAGATGTTATCCGCTATGAAAAGAGGATAAAAGCAAAAAAAAGCAAAAAAAAGCAAAAATAATACAAAAAAGTGTTGCATTTTATTTTTTAGGGTTTATATTTAGTGATGTGAGGTAAATATAAACCCTTTTTTATAGGAGCAAATTTTATGAAAGCATTTTTTACAAACTTTTTTATCGGTTTTTTCTGGATTCTTTTTATTCTTTTTGTCGGGATTCCTGCTATTGCCTTGACTGATAGCGCACAAGAACCGATTACGTTTCAATCAATCCAAAAACTTTATCGGGGGGAATAATGACAAATCAGATGACGCTTGCAGAGGCTTTAATTGGATTGCAGAAAATTAAAGACAAAATTGAACTTCACGAAATGGCGAATGATATGTATTATTCAAGCGCGCAGCACGTTGAAGACGAGCAGGAATTAAAATTTTGGCAAAAAAGAGTTAAAGAGTTGGAGGGAACCGATGACAGAATTTAGTATAAATTTAGAATTTGCACAACGAGCTTTTAACGGAACTTCGTTTAATCCTGAACGCCGCGGCGAACTTTTTGTAAAAGATTTTGACGATTTATTACTCCGCATTAAAAATAAAATTTTTTCTGATAAAATTCTTTTAGACGGGCAAAAGCAGGAAATTTACGAAAGAATTGCCAGCAAGCTTAAAGTTCTGGCTGAAAAATATTTATCCGCCGAATCGCGTCACGTTTCAGTTATGATTGCAGGGCCAGCGAAGTTTCCAGTTGCGCGCCAGCAAAAAGTTATGCGCAGCGTTGAAAAAAATCTTAATGAATATGTTGACCGTATTGAATGGCTGCAAAATGGCGGGTTAAGTAAAATATTATATCGGAATTATCCAGATGAGGCGAAAAAAGATCTTGAGGATAAGGAAGACGAAAAAAAACTTATGGTTAATGCGAAAATGTTTGTTGAAAATAAGATTTCGGAAAAAGATCCGGAAGTGTTTACTTTTAACGCTTTCCCGCATTTAAAAGGCTGCTTTGAAACCTGCGCAAAACATAAATCTTTTAATGCCTGCCGCAAGTGTATTGAATTTTTGGAAAGCCAGCTTGATTTTTGCCGCATACAGCGCAACATAACTATTCTTAAAAGAATTTTATCAGAGGCAGAGGAAAAAAGCGCACAAACGCCGGAAAAATCTGTTAAACAGCAAGATTTTAAACATTTTACAGTTATCGAAAACGAACAAATAAACCGTTATCAAATAATTTTCGGCGGCAAGCCTGCCCCTGAAATTATTAAAAATCTTAAAGAAAACGGCTTTAAATGGGCGCCTAGTCAAAAAGCTTGGCAGCGGCAAATAACAATTAACGGCAAGCTTGCAATTAAACGCTTTGCGGAATTTATGGAGACAATAGACGATGACTAAAAACAAGTCCATAAGTTCAAAGAATTTACAAACGCTTTTCTATTTTTTAAGGCTTGGCTATAAAGCCCGCCTGAAATGGTGGAAGAAAGATCAGTTTGTTTATTTTGACCGTTCAACATCTACATTCAAATTAAATAGCGGCCAAATATTCAGCTTTTCGATTGATGAAGAAAAAAAATTTAATCGTTGGTATATTGGAGAAAAAATTGACTGATAGTAAAGATTGGACAGGTAATAAAGCAAGCGTTTATAAAACGCTTGCAGCCTCAAACCATAGCAGTTCTGAACGCGAAAAAAACGATTTTTACGCGACGGATCCGAAAGCAATTGACCTGCTTTTAGAAAAAGAAAATTTTTCAGATTTAATTTGGGAGCCTGCCTGCGGACAAGGTCATTTAAGCAAACGTCTGGAGCAAAACGGCTATGAAGTATTATCAACCGATTTAATTGATAGAGGTTTTGGAATAGCCGGCGTAAATTTTTTAAATCAAGGCTCTGCTCCTGCCGGTTGTGATATTATCACAAACCCACCGTATAAATTTGCCGTTGATTTTACAATTCGGGCTTTGAACCTTTTAGAGCCAGGGCACAAACTTGCATTATTTCTTAAAATTCAGTTTTTAGAGGGAAAAGAGAGGAAAAAGCTATTTTTAAATTTTCCACCGAAAAAAATTTACGTTTCAAGTTCAAGGCTTAAATGCGCTATCAACGGTGATTTTGAAAATATAAACAGTTCCGCTGTTTGTTATGCGTGGTTTGTCTGGGAAAAAGGCTATAAAGGCCAAACTATTATTGATTGGATAAATTAAGGGGGCTTTATGATAAATCAGGAAGAAATAAAATCACAAGATGATGTTGTTGTTAATCAGGGCGGCCGTAGTTCAGATGTTCTAGTTGCAACGATTGAAAAATGCGAAAAGCTGGAAAAGCAGCTTAAAATTGCAATTTTAGCTTTGGAATATATAAAAAAATTGCCTGTTAGAGTATGTTGCGACAATACGGCAGAACAGGCATTAAAAGAAATTAAGGCGGTTAACGATGAAAAAAGCATATAATCAATATATAACAGAGGATTTTCTGAAAAGCAGGGAAAACGTTGATAAACCGATACAAAAATGGATTCTGTTTTGCCGGTATTTTATGAGTAAAGGTTATAAAATCCGGCTGTATGAGGCCAGAAAAACCGTCAGCAAATACATTACTTTGATTAAGGACGGAAAGAGCTGCAAAGTTAGATTTTCAAACCATCGGCCTATTCGAGAACGTGAAAAAAATAAAGACTGTGATTTTTTCGTAGGCGTTACGAATTTTCAAGTTATTACTGCGCACGATGTCGCTTTGCAGGTTTTAAAGTTTTTCAACGATAATGGAGCTAAAGAATGAGTAACATCTTAAAACTTGTCTTAACCGACCATTGGTTTGAAGAAATAAAAAGCGGTCGCAAAACCCACGAATACCGAAAAGCAACGCTTTTTTGGTACAGACGTATTGATTTTTTTAGGGATATTCCTGATTTTGTTGAGTTTCAGAAAGCGTATCGGAAAAACCCTGAACGTATGACATTTAAGGTGAAAAGTATCACTTACAAACCGACAGGTTTAAAAAACCGATTTGAATTGTCAAAATCCTGTTTTTGATATTGAGCTTGGGGAGCGTGTGAAATGATTAGACGGTTGCTTTGCTGGTTCGGTTGGCACGAGTGGTGTAATAGGTGTGATTATCCATTCTGCAAACTACCGATGTGTGGCGATGTATCGCATTATTGTCCTCAATGTAGAGGATATGAAAAAGAAATTTGCAAACATTGCGGAAAGGTAAGAGATGAAGAGGAAGAAAATAAATGAGTGTAGAATTGTCTGACATAGCAAAAGATTACGGTTGGGAATCTTGGGGCGAGTATTTTATTTTAAGCAAAGCACACGGCGAGTTTCATTTAAGTAAAAATGGATTGTTTTTTGTTTGTGCGAGTTGTTCAAGAAATACACCTATCAAAACTATATTAAAGCCTAAAGATATTAAAGATATTTTGAAAGCATTAGGAGAAAAGCGATGAGTGCAGAGAAACCAGAAGTCGGCGATGTATGGGAAGACTCAAAAGGTATGGTGCATATTAGTCGTATATTTACATTATCGGACGACACAAGGGCAATAGTTTTTATCGATAATATCAATAGCACAGTATGCGAAGATTCTGCCAGAGAAGAGCATTTTATTAAAATGTTTACATATCTTGGCAAGAGTAAAGCCAGTGTTAACGATTTGTTTGAGGTCGATGACTACACCTCTACTGATATTATTGACCGCAATATACGCAAGGAAAATATGCGCCTGCAGGCTGAGATTAACAGGCTTAAAACCACCCTGAAAAACCTCAAAGAACTGATGTTAGACCCTGATTGTGTTCAAGACAGAGGAGATATTTATGTAATGGTTCGGGCTATTGACGAAGCCCTAAACGGCGAAAGTGAGGAAAGATGAAATACATTTTTGATGACGAAGAAATAGAAAACAGATTTTCACCAGGACAAATTGAGCGCTATATCAAAGAAAATAATTTTACCAGATTAGAATGCTTGTTTTACTTGTGGGGGTTTAACGATTTCCACACAAATTCAGATGAAGTGTCTACAGATTTAGGACGGCCAATGTACCGGAAGTTAGCAAGATGCCTAGGCGATTTATTTAAACTTTGCGGCTCCCGTATCGGCGAAAGTGAGGAATGATGATAACGTACGGTAAATGTATATGTCCAAATCCAGAGGAAAGTTATTTTAATATCGTTTTAATACTTTGTTTAACTTTTTTAATTTGGTGGTTTTGGGGAAGAAAATGAACGGCAATATTGTAACATTTTTGAAAGGTTGTACAAATGAATGACTATGAATTTTTAAATATAAAGCTTTTAGAGGCAATATTAAAAGGGGTCGCGCTCCTTATTATTGATAATTGTAAAGATAAAGAACTTGCTGATAGTTATTATAAATATGCAAATTCAACAATTAAACTTTCAAAAACATTAGCAGCAGAAGAAAAGGTCGTAAATAAATGAAATATGCAGAAAAATGGAACGGAGAAAATTACGAAAAATATTTATTGCCTTTAGGCTCAACTTTTTACGAATGCAATATGAATAAAGAAGTTGCTTGTTGCAATTGCGGCCGAAAAATAAGGTATAACGAAACTTATACAAGCAGGCGGATTATGACTGTAACCGGTTTTGGTTATGCAGAATGCCCAGAGTGTTATTTTTCGTATTTCAAGGAGCAAATTTATGGAAAAAATAATCGTTGATAAAAAAGGTTTTGTTTTCACCGAAGAACAGCTGAAAGACACTGAATATACGCTTAAAAATGCAAAAGACGGCGACGTTATAAGCGCGCATTTTTGGAATAAAAAAGAGCAACACGGCGGCGGTTTTTCTTTTCTTTATGTCGGCGGAAAAGAATTTATCGGGGAAAAAGACAGGAGAAAACCAGAGCAAAGCAAAACATTATTGCAGTTAGTTTCCGAGGGCTATCATCTGCATATACGAGGCCACTGGGGCGACGGTCAAATAATTCCGGGAACTCCGTCAAAATGTAGGACGTGGTGGAATGATCCAGATAATTTTACTTTGATTGATTTAATGACACTCAATAAATTTTTGTTGACAAATCAAAAATAACGTCCATAATAATATGCGTATTGTGGACACAGCAATACTCCCTTAAAAAAGGAATTACCTCAAGGGCCAACCGCAACGACTTCCGGTTGGCCTTATTTTATCGCTCTTTTCGATTTTGATTTTGTTTGATTTGCATATAAAATTTTGACCGGCCGTCAGCAGCCAGAACATCGGCTAATCGATTCCCGATAGATAACGGTTGATAGTTATTTTGGTGCGCTTTCACTTTTTCAGGAAGAATCCCGCGCCGTCTAATTTGATACGCATAGAATAAACAATGTTTATGATTTATATATTGCTCACGGCTGCGCGGTTTATCCTTAATTTCGTTTTTTATGTATGATATTGCCGTTTGGCTATCTGTAAAAAATCTGCCTTTTCTCTCGGCTAAAATGCTGCCGATATGAATCGCGCAAAGTTCAGCCTCGTTAATTGTTCTGCATTTTACCCATAACGATTTTGTATGCCATTTCATACCGTCATAAATTGCTATGCCGATACCTGCAATTTTATTTTTATCATCGAATGACGCGTCTGTAAAAGTTAACATTTTGACCCCTAAAAAAGGCGGGTTAATCCCCCGCCGTATTTCGTAAACTATTATATTTTAGATCATATTCCGATAAACAAGCCGCCATATCAGCCGGTGTTTTAATATGCCGTATGCAATTGATCGGCTCCGGCTCAATAGGCGCAGGACAAACACGAGTTGCGCAACCGCACAATAACAGCATTGCCGTAAATATCATAATTCCAATTAAAGCCGCTTGTATCTGTTTTAACCGCTGCTTGCAATTCCGCGGCTCTCTGTTCCAGTTTTTTAACATTTTCGTTTCTCCGGTTTAGTTCAAGTGATAAAGATTCGCCCTCTTGGCGCAGTCTTGCATTTTCTGTTTTAAGCGTGTTTTTTTCGTTTTCTAATGCGTATATTTTATTTTGTGCTAAATTATACCTTATATAATAAAACACTAACGCAGACAAAAGAAAAGCGCCTATAATTTTAACAATATTATTCAATTTAAGCCTCCGAGAGCATAACACGAGGCATAAACAACGCCGCCATAAATAATTTCGGCCCATTTTGTCGGCGAATTAGCCCAAGACGGCAATTTTTCAGGCCATAGGTTAGAATTGTATAAATCCCAGCAAAAAAGGTAAATCGGCGCGGCTGCATTGCCTACGAGAAAATAACGCCAATCAAGAAACATCAACGGAATCATCGGGCAAGTATAGCGCAAAGTCATATACATAAAGTCGTAGCGGGTTGAATAATAGCCGAAGAAACGTTTTTTTGCCAGCCAGTCGCAAGGCTTATGATACCAGCGTTGTTCGTAACGCGCTATTGTGGCCTCGTCAGGCTTTCCCCCGTTTCCTAAATCAAAACAACAACCGTGTCCCCGGCTCCAAAATTCAAATTGCAGCCATAAGGATATTACAAGAGGCCAAAACCAATTATGCCAATCTGCAACATAAATGTTCAAAAATAAACCTATCATAAATCCGGTTTGTAAAGCCCTATTGTTTAAAACCGGTATTTTTTCAAGCGCGCCGCCATACCACCGGCGGGAAAACGCTCCCATAAGAAAATAATATAAAATCATATCTACCCCCATTTAATTGTTATGAAGAAATTAAAAAACGTCAATAGATAAATTAAAGCCCCCGAAAAATCGGGGGCAGCAGGTCAGATGAAAAGAAAAATTACAGTTATAGTCTAGAATGATTTATTTTGCTGTCAAGTCTTTTAAATTTTTAACCCATACGCCCGTTTTAATTAAATGCGCAATACGCTGCGCCCGTGCTGGAACTTGCTGCGCATAAACCGAATGTAAACACTCATAGGCTGCGCTTTCAAATTTTTTTTGTTTCATAAATGATAGCATTTTTTTAAAGTCATTTAATTTTGTAAATCCCAGCTGGTAACACATATCAATTAACGCGTATTTCCGTTCATTGTCCAAGTCGTGAAACCACTCCCAGCCGTTCAATAAGTCAATCACCCTTTCAACATCATTTCGCAAGAGCATTAACGCTTGATTGCGGGTTATTCCGTGTTTCCAATCTCCGATTGCTCGTAATTCCTCTTGCGTAAACGGGTTTGTATCAATACACCGGCCAATACCGATAGTTAATTTGCCTAAATGGTCATAATACGGCAAAAGGCGGCAGCCCTCGTGAAACTCCAGCCTTTCAATTATCGTTTCCATTTTTATCATCTTTTCCCCCCAGCTTTTTCGCAAAAATTTCTGGAATAACGCTAAGGCAACGGGACAAAACATCATAAACCTTTGTAGATAATACCCCGCATAAATAACCACAGCAGGTCGACACTTCCGGATCATAGCCGTAGTGTTTCATCAAAATTGCGGGGACGTAGCAAAATGTTACTCCGAGAATAAACAAGCATAAACTTCTTTGAATACTTATATAAACCTCGTTTAACATATTCCACACCCCCGCAACGATACTAGCCACCCACAAAGTAAAATCTTCCATATCGTAAAGCTCCCAGCGTCTAACAAAGCATAGGCGCAAACAAAAGCCTTTGTCAATAGTGTTTTGCAATATAGGTTTTTTTCGTCGCGTTTTTAGGCGCGTCTACATCGGTCAGAATATCGCAGGCAAGTTTAACGTATGTATCAACCGGGAAATCCTGTGAATAATGATCAGAATAAACCATATTCAAAATATAAAACCACTCGGCAGGATTAAAGTCATATCCTTTTTTAGACATTACGTCGCTTGTCTGTGCATAGCTCCAGTGTTCCCCGGTCGTCCCGTCTTTATTCCGCATATTTTTTACGGCATATTCGGCTTGTTCCTTGTCCCACGGAATACATTTATTTGATAGCTTGACTTCTGTAATAAACTTTTTTTCAAGCTCCGGCGCAACTTCTTTGACTTTATGGGTGAACTTATCAATAACATCTGTTAACCGCTCCATATCGTCAATATCGCTTTTTCTGCCGTATTCGTCCATAAGTTCTTTAAATTCACTCATCACGCGCCCCCGTTTCTGATTCCGGCTTATATGCGCCTAGAATATTTTTAACGTCGCAGTCTCCGCTTTTTCGGTCAGAAACTTCCGCTTTTTTAGGCGGCAGCATTTTAGCTAATTCCTGATCGACAATGACGGAGGCTTTTTTTAAATTTTCAAAACACCATTTCCGAGCTGATTCATTACCCAGAATATAGCCTAAAACTAAATAAAGCCCCCTCATCGTTAAGCCCTCTTTACTTCAACTGTTGCAGAAGTAGGCGCAGGTGTTGACTGCGTCCCAGACGGGAAAGCAACCGGAAAACAACTCGGCTTAATGCGGCATAAAATAGACGCGTGAACCGGGTTATTTCCGTACACCATTAAAACAGAGCGAACGCAGCGCAATTGATCGGCGTGGGCATAATTTCCAGACTGGCAACTTGGTTGAAATACCGGGATTGTAGTAGAACCATTTACCAGATAAACTTGGTTTACTCCTGCATTAGCCGGAATCTCCTGCGCTAAGCAAAGACGAAAAACCTGCCCGTTCGTGAGCGTTACGTTTGGAATGGTTATGTTTAACTGCGTACCCGCAACCGTCATTGAGGTTGTTTTAATTTTCAAAACTTCGCAAGTCATATTCTCTTGTCCTTTCACCAATCAATTAAGCCAAAACGTTTCCGCTGCAGCCGCAACCGCAACCATTCAGGCCGGTAATGCCTAAACCGTTAATAATTGCAGCGTTCGGGCAAACAGCCCCTACACCGGTAACGTCAGGACGTTTCAACATCTGGCAGGAAATAGCAGCCAGCTGTTTATCAACTTCACCAAACTTGCGGTCATTATACAGCTGATTTTCCAAAACCAGATTTTTACGCTGTGCCTCGGCCAGCTGATCGCGCAAGCCCTGATATGCGTAGAAATCAATTTTTTCCGCAATCATACGAGAGTTTGCCGTATCATTTGCGCGGGTGAGGTTTGCCTGTTCTTCAACAAGATACTGCGTGCGCGCCGAGTTTATAATTTCTTGTTTTTCTGAATTACAAATTGCTTTGTAATCTTCGAACCCAAGTCCATAGCCCGGTACGCCTACGCCGGTGGCGAAACCGCTGGCCCAGTTCCCGCCGCAATTACCGCAGCTGTTACCAAACCAACCATTGCCGCAGCCGTTACGATTAAACAGAAACGCTACAACAATAAGGAAGAACAAGGCCAAAAAGCCAATGCAGCCCCAACTATAAGATTCTTTATCCATAATCTTATCCTTTATTAAAGCCCGATATTATTTGATCCGTTTCAGATTTTCCCTCAACCGATCCAACTCGCTGGCAGGGGCTTGTTCTGCCTGCGGGTTAAACTCTTTTGTATCATAAACACTTTCGGCCGTGTTTATGCCTTTCAATAAATCATCTTTATTGCAGCCAAGTTTTTGGATTGCCCAACCCGCCAAAGGGTGATTTAATAACGATTTGGCTTTTTCAAAACTGGCTCGGTCAATACCTGCTTTTTGAAAAACCTCTTGCGGATTATTTGAACCCTGCAAAATGTTCGTCGCAACATCATACGCCCGGCTTAACATCTGGGCTTTTTCGGGTTTTAAAAAGCGGCTCGCTACGTTCAGTATTAGCTGTTTGTTTAGCATTGCTTTCTTTCTCCTCTAATTTTACGACTTTATCATTTAAGGCAGCCAAAGCGTTTGACATCTCCAACATCATCGCTTGGGTGTCTTTTAAAACTTTCTGCGTTTCTTTGCTCATTTCTTCCGGCGTTTTAGGCTTTTCCCAAATACCCTTATCATAAAGAATTTGCTCGTATTCCTTAGCCGTGTCTATGGCTTTCTTGTATTCATCGTTCGTAACGCCGATTTGCTGATTAAAAGAATTATAAATTTTTCCGTTGCTCACAAAGCCGATAAAATTACTTTGTGTTGCGTTAATTTCCCGGTAATTGAAGTTATTAAAATCTGTCATCGCTTGCCGTCCCTTTTTCAACAATATATTGCAAGAGGGCAAGCTGTAGTGTAGTAAAATAAAACATCGCAATCCCTCGCTTGGATTACGATGTTAGCAGATGTAAAACATTAGATACGCAAAAGTTGCGCGAAAATTAGGCAATTAATCAGGTATGCTTTTTATGCTTTCCTCAATCAAGCCGACAGCAATCGCGTTAATCTTTTCATAATTAGAATCAATTCGGCCGTCTAAAATCAGAAAGCCCGCGCACGCCAAAAACAGAACCGTCAAAAACGAAATAAGCCAGGTATACACCAAAACCTTAGCGTCCATGTGGACAATATTGACTTTTCGCGAATTTTTGATTTGCGCATTGCCGCAACTACTGTTTGTGTCCTTGCTGTAATGCTTACTCGTCGACGAGTTGCCGGAATTAAACCGATTCCCCGTCAAATTACTGTTCTCGTTTTTCATTTTTAAAATCCCTAATCTTGTTTAAGACGTTCATAAAAATAGTGGTAACACTGCGCGGGCATTTTCCCACCTTTTCACTCACGCCGTCGTTGTAATAATTCAGGCGCAAAAAGAAATATGTTCAGCTCTTCATCGGTTAAATCAATGTCTGGAGATTTAAGAAGTTCAATAATTTTGCACTTGCGCATTTTTTTGAACTCGTTTGTTATATCCGATGTTTTACTACGTGGCATATTTTTTACCTTAAATTATATGACAAATGAATTTTAAAACCTTTATTTGTTAAAAGTCAATCTATAAAAAAATAACAGTCGCATAACGTCTATTATGGGGACAGTTTATCCGGTCGGCAGCCTCTATTTTGGAACGCAAAGCACTTGCCCCCTTGCTGCTATTATTGACGGCTCTACGTGGGAAAAAGTAGGCTCGTCGCTGATTACTTCCGTTAACACAAGTGTCCCAGTCAAAGGAAACGGAAAAAGTCTGGGCTGGACAAACGGAGACGCAAATTTCGGTTGTGCGCAAGGTGATAATGGATACGGCTGGTTTTTCCCGAGCTTAACAAGTGAGGCATACGGTAAAAATATAGGCGTTGTTCAAGCAGGCAATGCAGGCACGCGTCCGTCAGGCGGTAAATTAATGGGTTTAACATCAGACGCAAATAATTCCGGTATTGTCGGCACTATTACAAGGACGGCTTTAACCGTGAATATTTGGAAACGTACGGCATAAATCCTAACGTCTGATAACGTCTATTATGAATAGTTTTAAGCTTGATGTGGCTAAAAAACAGACAATCGAAAATTCTTTTACGGCTCCCTCTGCCGGTATATTATCTGTCATAAATACCGGCAAAGGGACTTATACTGTAACTATTGACGGGGTAGAAGTTGCAAGAAGTTTTTTCTACGATTCTCAAGATAAAACTTCAATAATTGTCCCTATCGGAGCCGGTCAAAAAGCAGAAGTAACTTTCGGCGAAAAATATTTTATCCCTTATTCGTATTAAACTCTTCAAAAGTTTTAATCTGAATATCCGGGAAAGTAGGATCTTTTGTAATATCCCGCAAATACTGTTTATATTGCAAAAGGTCAATAAAATCCTGCTCCGAATCGGTCGTTTCAATTCCAAGTATTTTTTGTTCCCGGTAACGGTCAAAACGCCAGTCAAGGCTTGACAACATAAAATCTCTTGTTTCGCGTAAATCTGCTGCCTTTTCTTCTGCCGGCATTTTGCCCTTTAAATACCACCGGCCCGAAGTCCTGCACTGTTCTACATCGCCGGGAATAAATCCGTTTTCAGCTGCAAAATCTTCGCGGCCGCCAAAATATACTTGAACTTCGTTTTTTTCTTTATTTGTGATTTTATAAAACAACTGCATATTTTAAACTCCTTTACATTGAAATGTTATTGCGTTTCCATAATCTGCGTGCGCTAAATTAAACGTTACATTTTTAGCTTGATAGCCCATAAAACTACCGTGTGAACTATCACGATTAACCTGCAATGAAGACGCGTATAAATACAAATCGCCATATTTAACGTGGCTTGCACGATTTTTATTTAACCAACGGTCATTTGCCGTATCTACATTATCACCATTTCCCTGGCTAACTCCTGTAAAATAATCAGGCTTTAAACAATAATTATCAATACTTGGCATAATTAAACCCCCTTGCATAAGAATCTAATGTTGTTTGTGCCGGTCGTTCTAAAATATAAGCCCTCTTGAATAAACACTTGCGTTGATGGCTCTTGTGTTGCTGAAACGACACCCTCGGCAATTGTTACAGCGTCGGACATATCCGATTTTGTAGCAATTTCGATTTTTCTCGTAGAGCCGTAACTATTTAGCCATTGATCTTTTGTAGCATAAATTATTTCGTTTTGATCAATCGAAAATCCGGTTGTATAATCAGGCATACGGACGAGCTTAAACCTGTTTTTATACGGAATTTTACCGTTTACAATTTTAGCATAGCAGCTGAAACCGGTGGCCATATTTGTAGTTTTCCACCACCAGCCTTTTGGAATCGGGAAAATACTACCGCCGCACGGATTCGATATGCCGGGCAAATGTTCCATATACATAATGCGAATTGTGTTACTTTCGTTAAAATTACTGTCCGGGCAAAGATCACAAGTTTTAATTGCTTGGCTGGTACGGTTATTATAAAGACATAGGTAACCGTCGCCCAGCGTAAAGCTTGACGGAATGCCGTCTTGTATGCTTTCAGCCGTAGAAAAATCAGGCTGTTTTAAAAAGTCCGTATCTGGAACGGTTGAGGCATAAACAAGAGTTGAGCCTTTATAAATCTTGCCGATTTTAGTTTTTCCGAAATAAATATCCTCAATTTTTCCGTCGTGAAAAACTGTATAATCATAATCAGACGCAGAGCCGTTTGTTAATCCTGTAACCTTTTGCCCGGTAAATTCAATTCGTCCAAAATTTGGTCTGGCTGAGTCATAGCCTAAAAGGGTGCCGTTGCTTGTGGTTTGAAACCTTATGTATTTGCAATGCTTATTTTTGGGACTGCTAACCGTTAATGTATATTGTGCGTCTTGAGTAGCCGACGGGGGCGTTATACGTCCTATTTCAAAATAGTTTCCCCCGTCTATTGACCCAGTAACAAGAATAGGATTAAAAAGGGTAACGTATTGTTGTCTTCTATTCGTAAATTTAATGGTATTAAGCTCTAACGTATCAGGAGAATAAAACTCAAGCCATTGTTGCGTGTCTCTCGTATTAGCTTCCCAGCAATCACTTTGATTTGTATTTGTCCCGTTAAAGGCTTTCCACGGGTCGTGGCCAGAAAAATTAGAACTGGCACGAGCAGCGTATGAAGAGCTGCCAACGGTGCCGTTTGCTGCCAAAACGGGCATTGTCCAGCTGGTGTAGGTATATTTTTTATATTCCGTATAAATTTTGCTCCCGATGTGAACTGTCATTTTAATCCTCCGGGATAAAGTAAAATGTATCTGCATTCGGGCTTGAGGGCAAGCGTGAAACTACCTGTAACTTATTATTCATAATAGACGTTATGCGGCTGTTCACCCATTGAGTGTTAGAAATCTTTGTTGAATTGTCATCAGCTCTGGGCGGTGTTGGACAAGTTGCATATACTGCGCCGTTTTCATCAACTACAACTTTTATATATGATGTTTTTGTAGTCCCACTAGTTTTAGAATTCGTATAAATTGCTGTTTCTGAATACCCTGTCGTGGCAAATTCATTTCTAATCTCGCCAGCCCAACTACCGTTTTTATCTGCAAAAAATAACATGCTTTTAGTAGTGGCAGATGGTTTATTGCTAACATCTGCAAGAGTGTTTTTAAACCCAAACTTAGGATTGTTGTTCTCTACGGTCTTTACTCCGGTTATACTTTCGTTTCCAGAGCGGTGCAAAAGATTAAAATTTTGTGACGGGTCAGCAGCTCGTCCTGCGGTCATAATTGCTTGGTTGTTATAGTTGGTAGACGCGGCAGGGTGCGGGGCAGTTGCCCTTATGCCGTTATTATCATCTCTGTTTATCTGAATTGAACCGAGGATACTGGCGCCGTCTTTGGACGCAACATACATCTGCATATTATCAGAGTTGCCCTCTCTAATGTTTCGCAAACCGCCAAGCCTAGCTGAACCGTCAGAAGTAAATTGAACCTCTGTATATGTGCCGCCTGCTTTTCCCAACTTTATCGGTGAAGCGCCGTTAAAAACTTTTGTCCCCGTAATTGTTTGATTTGAATCTTTATCAACGGCGTTAGCGATTCCGTTTTCGATTTTATTCATATTTTCGGCATTGACCGGCGTTCCGAGTTCGGTAACAGTGCCGAACGCGTCCATTAATGTTACTGTACTGTCTCCGTTATCTCTAACCGAATATGTACGCGGATTTTCAACGTTTTGATCTTTCCACTCTGTTTTTGTGTATGCCATTGTCTTACTCCAAAATTTCTTTATTCGAAAGGACGTTTAACCGGTATAAATACGTTGCCTGCTGCACATTATAACTTAAATTCGGTAAATCCTGCGCAAGCAAAACCCCGCTGCCGTCATAGAATTTTATGCCGTTCAAAATATCGCTTGAACTCGTAAAAGACACATCAACGTATATGTCAGCCATATAATTATTGAATACCTGTTTATTTTTTATGACAGCTTCCCGCTCCTGGTCGTTTACGATAAGTTTAACCACGGATATTTTATTTAACATAAAATCAGCAATTGACTTTTGAAATGTCTTTGTAATCATATCGGATCAGTTCCCCCGTAAAACGTGCCGCAACGCCGGATAAGATAGGAAATAATTATTGTTTTATCATCAATAATAACGTCCGTGCTGTCCAGCAAAAGGCTGCACAAAAAAGCCAGATGGGCTGGTTTAGCCTTTTCAATTGCCGCGATTAAATAATCTACCCTTAGTTTATTATCCAAACATAAAATTTCAAGCACATAATTTGACCAATCGTACAAAATCTCGTAATCAGTTCCATAATTGATTTGAATTAAATTATTTAACCTGTCCCAAGTAAACGGAAGTTTCAAGTTTCGTTTATTCAGAATTTCCGCAACTCGTTCTTCGTCCGTTTTTGTATCATCTGGCACAATTCCGTAAAGCTCTTCGAACCGAGATATTAACTTGGTTGTAGTTATATGAACGTCATAACGCATTTGATACATTTGTTCGTGCAGCTCGTCAAGTTCAGGCTGTATAGCGTCAATAATATCTTTCAGCTGCTTAATCTCATAGACAAAGCGGGGAATATCTGTGCGTAATTTACTCTTAATTTCCATATCAAGCCTCGTTTATCGTGATTGAACCAGCTCGCGCAACTTGAGTTTCTGAAAGGTTTATTGACACTTTGCCGCCGTTCATAGTGTAATTTGTAACATCTTCGACGCCTTGGCAGTTAAACAGCAAGTCAGACATTCGCAAGTATGACACCGTTAAATCTGCCGTATCAAGATATTGTTTCAATAATTCCGTAAATTCTGCTTTAACGGTTGTTGTGCTGCCGCTGCTATCAATTACACAATCCGCGACAATATCAACATCAAAATAATCAACACTTGCAACTGTTACAGTCGCCCCGATAGGCGCATTGTCTTCAATATAGTCTGCAACATTCTGTATAAGCTCCTCTGTGGGGTCGGTTTTATCCGGTGTGGATATTAACACCTTGACAGTGCCGTTGCCGTTCCACAGCGGTAAAATAATGGCTTTACCTACCCCGTCAACACTTTCGGCCCATAGTTGATAATGTGCTTTATTGCCGGAGCCGGCCTCGGAGCGAATTTTGAACAAAATTCTTTCCCTATAATCGTCGTCGCTTTCCTTGTCCGTCCCGCCTGCGCCGTCGCCGGTAGCAACCGCAGAAGTCAGCCCGTAATAGCTGCCTACGAAATCAAAAACAGTCCCCTCGTCAACATTACCGTCTACACCGGGCGAATCGCATTTAAATGTTACGTCAACGAACCCCTCTTCTGGTATATTTTTATTTTCGGTGCAGGTAAAAACAAGATTGCTAAATGTAATTTTTACATCGGTGCCGACCATTTGATTTGGATACCCCTCAACCCTAACCGGAACAGTCGCATACGTCGCTTGTTTACGGTCAAGCCCTACATCTGCCCCGCATAAATCAAGGTCGTCGCCGGTTGCGGTCGTTGCAAAAGCTCTATTCAAAAGCGTGTCAATCTGCGTTTCTTGAACAGCTGAAAACTCATAACCCACGGCCCCGATAATATCTTGGCCGAACGTTCCCTCGGTTTTATTTTCTTGAAGTTTTAGCCGTGCGTTCATATCCGCAACGTAATCATCTTTTAAACTCATTGCATAAGCTCCCGTGTCAAGGTTGTTGTCAATTTGCCGTAAACAGTCGTTACGGTTGCCTGAATATTCATAACGCTGCCGGTTTGATTAAAAATAAAGTCTGAAACGCTTAAAATATACGGGTTGCAGATTAGCGCCTCGGTAATAATTCGTTGCAGTTCTGATTTTCGAACATCTGAATTAACAAAGCGCGCAATCAGATTATTAAACTCGTTTCCGTATTCTGGCGTGTAGGCCAAATATGCAAACAATTCCGTTTCCGGGTGTAATGCTTTCCAAATCCATATTTCCAGCGCGTCATTTTTAAAAACTAGATAGGGCATTTTATTTTTAAGCTTTAATTCCTTTTTTTCGTAATCATACGCCCACTCGGCAAAAATAGGCAGCGTGTCGGCGCTTATTGCTACATCCGGCTGTATATTATCATCAATAGTTAAATTTTGCGGAATAAAAGGAAAATCATTCGTTGCCATTTGTGCCCTCTCCCTCTGTTTTAACAACCATTGATATTTTTGACAATACGATTATTTTATTTTCTCCGATTTTCTGAACCGCGACTAAATCGCCAACGTGCAGAATAAACCTATTATGCCATTGTTTGAAGTAATTATAAAATTCTTTGATAAAATCAGGTATTGTGCCGGAAATTGTAGCGGTATAGTCTGCATTTGGCGAACCTTGAGCAATCCACGGTTGCGGGGCCATTCCCTGAATGTTTTGTTGTCCTGCCATAGCTCCGTCAACATCAAGGTTTATGTTTTCATCAAGCAATAATTCATTACAATACAGGGTGTCGTTTTCAATACTAAAATCAATCTCGCGAAAACGTACCGTTAACGGTTTAAGGCTCCGTACAATGCCGACGTTGGCCAATGCCCTAGATTTAAGCATTTTCCGGTTTTGCTCCGTTATCATTTTATACAGCTGGGTTTCCCAGCGTTCCCCTTTAGCCATTATAAGCAACTCCCAAGCGTGTTTCATGGACGTTATCAAACCAAGTATGCTCGTCGTTGATAATAAAAAATTTACCAACAAAGCCCGTTTTTGGCTCTGCAATTAAGACGTTTTTCCCGGTGATACATTTTACATCGCCGTTTATGATTATACTCCCCGTTTTATCAACCCCGTGCAGCTCCGGCAAAATTAAAACATCGTCTTCCGTGTAACGTTCCGTTTCTACTTCCTGAAACAATCCGAATTTCTGTAAATCGGCTTGATTCATTTTAGTTGTCAAAACAGAACCCTCGTCATCAACAATAACAATGCGGTTTATCATCTGTTCAATATTTTCCGAATACTCGGCCTCGCGTATATTAGTATCGCTGCTTAAATTAGCCACGGTTAAAATATCGCTGGGCAAGTCTAGATAAACGTTTGAACCGAGCGCGCGGATATTATAAACCGGCAAGTCTAAATCTTTCCGTATCGATTTGGCCAAAACTTCATAATATGTTAAATCACCGGTAGCAATGATTTGTTGGTTTGTGTGGCCGAACGTAATTAAACTTGTCAAACCGAAGACATTGCAGACTTGCGCGCATATCTGGGTTGCTGTTCCTACATAGCGCCCCGAGGCAGTGCTGCGCAATAAATTATTTAATAAATCATAACAATCAACTTCGTATTTTTTAGTCGTGGTGTTATAATTCGTTATGTATGCCATACCCTGAAACAATAAATTATTGTTATCGTCATACATCGTTATTTTATCGCCTACGCGTGTGCTTTCTTCCATAGGTAGATATACGAACGAAAGCGTACGGGCTGCCTGCTGATAATCTCCGCCCCAGCGAATATAGGTTTTTGTTAAAATTTCCTTGCCGTTCCGGTAAATTCTCATCGTCGCGCCTCATAGTTTTAAAATCTGGCCGGCAATATCGCTGTCAATAGTCAAACCGTTCTTTTCTGCAATAGCTGTCCAGTTCGCACTATCTCCGGTGTATTTAGTCGCAATTGAATATAAATCATCGCTTGATTTGGCCAAAACCGTATCAGCTAATGCACGAACGGACGATCTAGAAGTTAAACCGCTGGCAAGAATTGATAAAACGGAATTAACGGCCGTGCTGGTTGTCGGGTCGCGGTGTTCGATAAAGTCCAGCTGGTAAAAAATTATTTCGCAGCTTTCCCGAACAACCGGCTCGAACCTCTGAATCTTCATCAGTTCGTTAAAATAATCTGAAATGACTACACGGATAAGGTCTTTTTTTTCCTGCCAAGTTTTAATTTTACTTATCGCCGATTGCCGAGTGATGATATTATTGATTGCTCCGGTAATTAAATTTGTATATGTCGTATCAGTATTAGCCAAAGCGTCATCATTTAAAAAAATGCTGTTTATCGTCAATGTCTTGCAACGACGGTCTCCGATTATTGCTACTTCTCCGAAATCAATTACATTATGCTGCGTCAAATTCATTTCAGCCGGCAGCGCAATTTCATTCGGATTTATCGGCAGCGTTAAAATTTCGCCCCGCGTCTGATTGTGAAAATAAACTGTCATACGCTTAGCCATTTTTAGAAACTCCCCGTATTACTGAAAGCCATTTGTAATTGTTTTGTGAGGCTCTGCCCGATTTTTTCAATGTCCGCCTCTTCTCGAACTGTGCCGTTTAAAGTAAAGTTATTAGTCATATTCGTAGTATTATTTGTCGTATTTTGCGTTGGCCTCTGCATTGCTGATATTTTCGCAATATCTTTTCCATAACGAGATTGATCTGAAAATGCGCCAGCAATTTGATTAACAAAGCCCTGTACTTGCTTGTCAATAGGCTCTTTAGCCTGAACGTCTTTAAATCTGTCCTCAATTGTTTGGCCATAAGCGAATTTATCGGCTTTGATTGACAAAATCCGGTCTTCGATTGTTTCCCCTGGCATAAGAGGTTTTACGGTCGGTTTAATTTCTTTCGGGGCATAATCACCCGACCAAGCGCCTCCGATTGATTCCCAAAATCCTCTGCCCTCTGAACCGCCGCTACACATATTTCT
>ERZ780006.10-NODE-10-length-57619-cov-4.3099_pt1 | contig 57619 bp, 87 predicted proteins | sample MGYA00511873_ERZ780006 | MGnify/ENA primary metagenome ERZ780006 (study PRJEB29588, sample SAMEA2155215) | human gut metagenome | biome: human gut; feature: human-associated habitat; material: faeces | place: Denmark | collected 2008/2010 ... | reverse complement strand
AACTTAATTGCTTTAATGAATTAGAAACGGCTGCGGTATCTTGTCTTGTTATTTTTGATTTACCTAAAATATTATTTAATATACCAAATCTACCAGCTAAATCTTGTAAAGAACCTTTAATTTTCCATCCCATTAATATGTCTTGAAAAACTAAATTTCTTATACCATTGTATGTAGCGAACGCCCACACCAATTTTTTAGAAACTACTGGATAATTTTGTTTACAAAATGTATAACAGTTATAAATTGAATTTATAATTTTATTTTTAAATTTATCAGCAACTTTAATATCACTTTCTTTAATTTCAGAACCATCATTATTTAATAATTTTGGTTTTATATCAGTCCATTCTACAACTGAAATTGAGTATGTATAATCTCCATTACTTTCAGGATTTGATTTAAAAGTATCTAAAGTATACTTTTTGGCAGGTAGATGTCCACCATTATAATATGTCATAGATACAGTGAATGGTTCTTCAGATTTTGCTAATATTTCAAATAATTGATTAAATACTTGAGGTGGGGCGGATGTTTGTAATACACCAGTTAAAGAATTTACTGCATTTGTCACTGTATTGTAAGTATCTTGTGCTAGTCTTTCTATACCTAACCAGGAAAAATTTCTAACATTTGTATTTATATAAGGTGCATTGTAATCATACGGAAAGAAACTTGTCCATCTCAATTGTTGAGCTTGTTTATATTTTGGTAATACAACTTCACCAACTCTAGTAACATTTTCAGAATCTTTTGTATTACCAAAATCTATTTCAACAGTTGGCGGAGTTACAGGAATTTCAAAAGCTATTGTTCCAGTAGGTTTGTTATTTGTATTGAAAGATTTTATTGTAAAACCTTTATAAGAACTTAATAAAGCATTTAATTCTTCAGAATAATTAAGAGTAATAAAAATTCTAGCAGGTTGAGGTCCTCTTTCAATACCAGCAAATACACCTATAGGAAGTTTTTTAGATTTTAATGAATCAATTATTGCCATTTTCTTCCTCCTGTGGAGTTTCATTTGTAATCATTTCTTCACGTTCTAAAACAAAATAAAATTGACCGTCCTGTACTTTTAATAATCTAACAACATCTCCAACAATTAAACCACGCCATAGTCTAATTCTTGGTAAAGCATATTCAGTATATACATTTATAGCGTGTTTATGGTCTTGTGCTCCTTGACCACCATCGTTAGCTAACTCTGTTTCTGCAATAATTTGATGTCTGTGCATAAAAATACCATCTTGCCCGGTTTCACCGTCTGTAGTGGTAGGTATATCAATCCAAGTTTCTTTTACAGTTGCAGATAATAATAATGAATCTTCATCTAATATAGTCTTATCATCTATTTTTATTTGCAAAGGACTAATTGAAACAACTTCTCCAGTTATAAACAAAACGGGTTCTTGTTGTTCTTGTCGCATAACAGATAAGACATGGTCAGTTATAGTATTTAAAAAAGGTGTTAAGTTCATCATAAGTCATATTCTCCATAAGAAGCGGAACTAATTGTAACATCCATTTTTAAAGGATGTTCTATATACATATCACATTGTTGAACAGTTCTATATACAGGTAATAATGTTTCTTCTCCTGTTTTTTCATCTGTTTGTCTATAACCTATAGAAGTTCCTCCTATATCTTCTATTGCCACACCAACCAAATAACCAGCTCTTAACCCTACAATACCATAACAAGTTAATGAAATTGATTCAGTTTCTCTGCCTAACATATCTTGTAATTGATTGGCCACATTTTGCATTTGAGCTTCTGTATAGCTGTCGGGACATCTATGATAATAAGGTAAATATCCCCATTTACCCTTTAATAAATTATTACTAGCCGATTTCACAATTCTAGTTCCTGTTTTCTTACCATTTTTTAAAGTTTTTCCGGTACTTGATAAGTATGTTTTTTGGTCTTTATAAAGAATAACTTCATTATAAGATTGTTTATCAATAGAAGATTGATAATTATAATTTATTAACAATTCATCAGTAATAGGTATATCTACTGTTAAATTATTTCTTAATTGAAATTGAACAGTTCCGCCTGTTTTAAACAATTCAGTATCTGTTAAATTTTCTACTCCTTCGTCTTGAGCTAAATTTGTTTCATGGTAATACGTAAAATATTCTCTATTATCTTCAGGAGAATTCATTAAAGTTTGAGTAATAGCAAAATCCATAATATTAAAACCAGTTTTCATGTCATAATTTTGAGGAGGAACTGGTATTGTAGCATTAGTTATTATATCACAAGGAATAGCCAAATCTGTACATATTTTTTTAAATATTTCACTAGCTGTTAATCCCATTGTTCCATCTTGCGTTTTTAGTTGACTTTTCATATAAGATAATGGTGATTTAAAATAACGTAAAAAATCAAAAGCAATTATTCGCATATCATTTTTATCTGCAAAATCTCTAGAAAATATAAAACCACAAAACCAACAACGCCCGTCTAAATATAAACGTACTCTACAACCATTTGTAAATAATTTTTGACAATCCTCATGTATTAGTTTAAAGGTTAATGTCCCGCAATTATCTTTTAAAACAGTTTTTAATCTAATATCTGTAGCACAATTACTCACATCATAAATTTGAGAGTAGGTTCTAAATATGCCATTTTCTTTAGTATAACCATAATCCGTAGGCACATCAATGAATAATTGAATATTAGGATATAAATTAAAATAATTTGAAAGATTTATTTTATAAGGTTCTTGACCCCATATTATAGCAGATTCGAGTAACGTCATACAATGGCCTCCCCTCTCATAGAAGAAGCTGTGGCCAATTGTATTGCTTGATTAAAGTTTTCAGCAAGCGATTGAGGGTCAACATTTGTTGATTTATCTACTAACATATCAACTTTTTGAGGAACTGTAACTTCATTTTGTACTATCCATTGACGCTCTGCTAGTGCTTTCATCATTTGAATACTATCAGTATTTAAGTTTACATCATCTTCAATTCTACCTACACTATTTAATTTTCCACCTTTAGATTCAACAGGCATAGGTATATTTTTAGAAGAATCCATTTTTCCATAAAATTGTTCAGTAGACCTGTTAATATCTCTAAGAGCTTTTTGAGCATCTGTAAGCATATCATCATTTGAAAATTTACGTAATACACCTTCTTGAGCATCTGCATCCCATTGATTCATTAACAATTTCTTTTGTCTGGATAATTCTAAATATTTTCTATTATATTCTTCTTGCTCCTTTATTTCTTTAGGTGTTAATTTAACTTCAGAACCTGCCGCTGTCATATAGGTAGGTCTTGGACCTATTTGAGATTGGATATAATTATCAATTCCTCTTTCATAATCATATCTAGCTTGTTTAATTCTTTTATCTTCTTGTATATGTTTAGGGTCTAATTCATCTTTAATATGCTTAAATGCGTACATAGTTCCTATAATAGCGATTATGGCGGCAGCTACTGCACCTAATTGACCTACTGTTAAACCTAAAACACCTGCAAGCGACGCAAAGCCTGTTGAAGCCAAATTTAAAAAATGTTGGGTATTTGCTATTATACCAATAAAGCTCCACGCGATATTCCCCAAGAGAACACCTATCAATTTTAAAATAGCAGGTATTTTAGACGCTGCCCATAGCATACCTAAAATTTGAATCCATTTTGCCCATTCTCTGAAATGATTAACTATCCATACAACAAAAGGTGAAACAAATCTAGCAAATTTTAAAACAAGCTCTAATAAATAATTAATCATATCTACTAAATTATGAGTAAATTGAGTTCCTTCAGCTGTATCTAGCCAATTGACAAAATCTTTTACGGCATCTCTTAATTGGATATAACCAGTTAATTGTTCAACAATCATTTTTTGCCATTTAGTTTGTAATACAATTAAAAGTTGACCTATTGTCCAAGGTGCTGTTTTAAATATTTCATCAATTTGGTCTTGTACTTTTTCCATAGCTGTCATTATTGCTTCCGCTGTTAATTTACCTTCAGCTCCCATCTGTTTTAGAGCACCTGGATTCACTCCCATACCTCTTGCTAACATATATTTAAACATAGGAGCTTGTTCTGCAATTGACCTAAATTCATCTCCTCCTAATCTATTTGAGCCCATACCTTGAGCCAACTGCAACATAACGGCTCTATTTTCATTTGCGGTTGTTCCTGAAATAGCCATTGTCTTGTTAAAAGTTTCTACAAATCTTAAAATTCTATCATTGCTGGCACGTACACCTGACATAGCTATTCTATTATATAAAGAAATTGTGCCTTCGGCATCTGCTCTTGTTCGCATAGCTGTATCATATAAATTTTCCATCATTTGAGAAGGGGCATATCTACCATCAGATGTTAATGCCACTCTAGTTATTGAACCTACATATTGGTCTCCTGGTTCAATAATATTTTTATGTATAATATCAGCTATAGAATTCAACGCTCCTATAACCACACCAGTTGTAACTGCTAATTGTAAAAATTTATCATTTAATAAAGAAGGTCCTGACATTCTAGACCTTTCTAAACTTCTTTGTCTTAAATTGTTCCAGAAATATGTACCTCTATTACGAGCTAATCTTTCATCAAAAGTTAAACCATTTACTAATCTACCTGTATCCCAAAGTAACCTATTTCTTCTAATATTATTCAATGCTACATTTCTAGAATAAGCTTCTGCCATTTGTGCCATTTGTGCATTTTTAATTCTCATACCATTTAAGTAATAAGAACCATTAGAACCTACTGTAAATGCTCCAAATTTAGCATTTAAAGCTTCTGCCCCTTTCATAGCTTTTAATGCTCTTTCAGTTTGTTTGGCTTGATTTTCTACAGATTTTAATTCTTTTCGCATATAAGATAAAGACGCAGGTTTCTCTAAGGTCTTAATATTAGACCTTAGAGATAATATTCTTCTATTTAATTTTTCTGCTTCTTGATAAATACGTCTCAATGAAGGAGACATATTATCAATAAGATTTAATTGTTCTTCTGCCATTATTTTTTAGCCTTTGCTTTATCTAGTTCTATTTTTTCTTTTTTGACTCTTTCATCAATAAAAGCTATAACAGTGGCTTTTTCCCTGCGTGACATGAATGCAAACTTGGAGGGTTCCCAGTTGAAACGATGTAAACAATAATAAGCGTACACTGTTTCAGGGTCATCCTCCGCTATTAGTTTTTTACTTCATCTACCAAATCATCTAAAGAATCTTCAAACCCACTTATTATCCTTATTTGTTCGGATAATACTTGAATTTCACCAGCTAAAAGCATTCTATTAAGAAGTTGCTCAGGTGTTGTGCAATTAGCTTGTTGTAACAATTCAGCACTTCTAAAATTAGGTTCTACAGTATGATTAAGTATAATAAGTTGATTGAATCTTTTCGTATTAAACTCAATCTTACCACCTTTTTTAGGTACTGTACACTGATTTTGGTAATCTAAGTATTGCTCATTAAGCATAGGTTTAATTTTAAATTTTAATAAATTACCTTGCTCATCAACAATTCTTTTAGATACCGCAACCTCTTTTTCAATGGTATTAACTGGGTTTGCTAATAGAAAATCTGTTAGTGCTGTCATAATATTCTCCTTTCATTATCTAAGATTTTCTGGTATCTCAAACGATTCAAGGATTTCAGCACCTGTAAATGAAAAATTCATACTTTCATCCATAACTTGCGATTCAGTATCAAATTTGGCAAGAACAGTTGAATCTAAATTTACATCGTACAGAGCAATCGTTTGCGACCCGATTGTGCTTGTTGCATCATTATTTGTTACAATTAAATCAAAATATAAATCTTTACCTGTTTTAATGTATTCTATAGCAAGTTCTCTAAATACAGAAGAGCAATAATAAACAGACATAGCTCCAGTTCCTTCCCAACCAACTGTCTTTTTCTGTTTTACTCTATTGCCTAAAGTTCTTACATCTATTTTTTCTTTGTTGAATGTTGCTTCAACTGATTTAGCGAAAAATAAATCAACTACTGTACCATTTACATTCATGGTAGCTGTTGCTTCTTGTCCGCTTATTACATCCATAGCCTTAAGCATAATGAATTCCTCCTATAAATTAAGTATCTTTTCTACCAACAGTAAATGTCATGTAAAGTTTTTCCATAGAATCAACAGGCTGTACTGGCCAATTGACTACTACAGAGTCAACATCATCACCCATTAAAACTTCTATATCATCAGCACCTAAGAAGTTTGTAATTGCGTGAATCCCTTGTAACGTATTTCCATAAGATACAAGGTCTGCTTTATACACATTTCGACCGTCTGCGTCATTATCTAACTTTCCGCAATAGTTTTCATCCCAAGTATTCATAACAGTATTACCCATTTCGTCTAATACTCTTATAACTCTATTTTTGGAAAAATCATAAGAACGGTCAGTGGTGAATGTATGTAAAGTATTTATATCTTTTTCTACTACAATAGTGCCACTTCTAAGTTTAGAGATTACAAATTTACCATTTTGCAAAGCGTCTATAATTTCAGTATTAGTTAATTCACCTATAATTTCAACAGCATCTTGAACAGTTTTATGAGTATTAGACTCATTTATTTCTGCTCCTGCTGTTGCACCTGTAACCCAAGCTACAAAATTAACTTCTGAAATTTCTTCAACCTCTGTTTTGTAACCTTGGTCACTAGAAATGATACCTTCGTAGTCGTATGTGGCTTTATCATATACACAACCTTGAACTTTTACACCTTCATTTTCTCTTAAATCTTTTATATATTCACAAAAAGCTGTTTTAACAGTGGCATCTTCACTTAATAAACCCATTGTATTCCAGGTTTCTGTTTTCATTTTAGCCCAATAATCTGTATATGCTGTAGACTCAGTAACAGTTCCATTTTCACCTCCTGCCAAAGAAGTTGCGGCTGTTGCTGTAAATACAGTTTGTTGAGTTACATTCCAATCAACCCAATCATTATCTTCTAATAAGGTTGGGCTTGTTAATTTGGATTGAATATCTTTTCTTATCCCTTTATATAAAGTTTCTACAGTATATGTACTACCAGAATCATCATCCTTAACAATGACAATTTTAATATCATTACCACATATACCAGCATACTTTGCGGTTGGTTTTAATGCTGTTTCCCCTGTTCCTATTGTTGCGGTTGCTTTCGTACCTCCAGTATCTAATCTCCAGGCTTTAAGTCTATAACAATTTTGAAGACATATTCTAAAAAGCAAGGATTCAACATCTGTAGAAGAATAACCTATTTTTGCTAAACTAGAGCCGTCTGTTAAATCTGAACTTAAAATATCAATTATCTCACCTTCAGGTCCCCAAGACATAGGAAGAGCCATTGTAGCTATTCCTCTATCACTGACATTCATTAAGGATTGAGGTACTGCGACAAAATTGATGTAGGCACCAGGACGCACCTTATTTTGTATCAAAAAAGTTCCTCCCATACTATTTTCCTCCTTTTATTTTATACTGTAACACTTTATTCTTCTGCGACTCTTCTTTACGTTTATTCCATTGTTCAATAGCTTTTAATCTTAATTTTTCTTTAGTTTCTTGTGAATGTTTATGGCCCAAATTTATATCTCTTAATTTATTTTTTGTTTCTTCTGATACCTTTCTACCCCTTTGAGCTTGTGACATTTTTAATTTTGTTTCATCACTACGTTTTTGACCTCGATTAGAATTAGAAGCTTTTTTTCTTATTTCAGACGTTCTTAAGTAACTTAAATCTCTACCTTTAAGTGATTCTTTAAGTTTTCTTAAATGTTCTTCGCTTCGAGGACTCTTCTTTTTACCTGTTAAAGATTTTGATAAATTTTGTTTATGCTCTTCTGTGAAAATTCTTCCTTTGCTTGCTTTTGACATCTTTTTTCTAGATTCTTCTGAAACTTGATAAGAATTCCCTCCTGTATTTGCATTATAACCTTCTTGAAAACTATTATAATTACAGATTTCCTGAACTTCCAAAATATTTAATTTATCTATTAAGGATTGCTTATCAGGTGCATCTACTGTATGCAATACACAAATATCAAAATTTTCTATACCGTATTTATTTAAAGCATTATGAAAATAATTATTATCCTTATTGTTTAAGGCTTCATATAAATGTTCGCTAATTCGCTCATTTAAGGTGCGTACCGTCTGCCCAATGTACACCTTATCGGTTATTTTATTATGAAATTTATAAATATAACCTGTCTGCATTTTTCTCCTTTATTTCTTGTAAACATTGACGTTTTGTGTCATTTGTTTTGGTACTGTTTCTTTTTCACTTGCGACCTTAATATCATAATTGATATAAAATTCTAATTTTTGATTTTCAGGATACCAATTTATATTATTACCTCTTAATTTATCACCATTTGGTAATGTTATCAATCTTAATATTTCTGCTAATTTATAGCCTATCTTATTACCTTCGGTATAATATGTTTCTGGTAATTCCTTATATTGATATAATACACTAATTACGAAAGATTGTAAATAGTTCTCTCTCATTAGTTTATTTTCCGTAAAATCTTCACAAAAAACCATAAAATAAGGATATTCACACCCTTCATTGATATTTTCATCAAAAACATCAATATCCGGATATGCCCCACTAATTGCACGAATTACTGAATCTAAAATTGTATTTCCATCTATTGTTAATTTTTGTGACATTTTACCTTCTTAAATCTGCTTCCCATAAAGCCACTTCTTGTTCAGATAAAAATCCTTGAGCATTTGCGGCCCATAAGGCATCTTGTATAAATTCTTTAAATTCTGAATCAACCTTATTTCTTAATACTCGTAATTGTTTAGTATAAAATTTTGTACGTTTATCCACAAAAGGCATATATCTTTTAAGATTATGACGTCCAACCCTTTTCTTTTTACGATGAACAGTCCCTTCTTTAATATTTTTTAAAGCGGCTTGTTGACCTACTGTTGCAGTATTATTCAAATATACTTGCCACACTCTACCTGTATGTGTTAGTAAATAAGATTTAGGTAATACCCAACTTTTCTTCAATAAACCTGTATCTTTTGGATGTGTTGGTAATTGTTCTAATCTTTTCTTTAATATCATATCTAACCTAGCGGTAAATTTTCTCATTAACATATCACCACTGGTAGCAAAAATACGATATCTTTGAGCTAATTGAGCTAAACTTTCCTTTTTATGCCCTATATCTAATTTAGTTTTAGCCATTAACAATTACCTCGTACATCTAATAAAATTTCTTGGTGAGATAGGCATACTTGAGGCAACCCTGCTTGACCTTTGTATTCAGCTATAATTTCACCACTTTCTGGGTCAAATCTTCTAGCCTCAAAATAATCACCTGCTTCTATTTTATATTCAACTTCCATAAATATTTTAGGTTGTTTTTCATAGGGTGTCACATCAACATATTTATGAGTAAAATTATCCCAAGTTCTTAAACTGAAAGATATTTTACAAGGCACATCCATATATTTTGGCACCTTGTTTTTTCTAGTAGATTTAGCACCATTTTCTTTAGTTTCTTTTACAAACTCATATACATCACATTTATCCTTGTACATGATTTTCTTATGTATGCGTTGAATAGTTTTAAAATTTACCATTTTAACAACCTATATTTATCTAATTGTTGAGTATAGTTATATAACAAAGAATCTACATCAGCTGTGTGAGCTCCCGTTGTAGTTTTTGTAGTAGCAAGTTTTATTTCAGTATCACCATCTTTTATAGAAGCTACTGCTCCAATGCCTGTATCCGCTAATTTATCATTATCTATATTTCCATTCATAGCTTCTGATTTTAGTAAATCCATTACCATATTAACAAACACAAATCTTAAAGGCATTGGAACATAACTTCTATTTATATAATTTGTGATAACTGTTTCAGTTTCCTCTATATAACTTCGTAATAAAGCAGAACCTAATGGGTTATCATCTAATCTATTTTGAATAGTTTCATAAACCCATTCGGTATCTACTTCTTCATATATTGGACGTCTACAATCACGCATTTACACACCTTCACTATTTTTCTTAACTTTTGATTCAGTAGCTTTAATCGCCCAGGCTCCAAGAGCTTGAAAGCTCTTGAAGTCGGACGAGTCGCAATTGAATTTTGTGTGTGCTTTATGTTTCTGCCCCTTATATTTTACATCTACAGGTACCATTATAATCATTTACAACTCCTTTGGCTATAAGAAGAGAGGCAACCATAGTCACCTCTCCAACAGAATAGCCGAATTACTGTACTACTTTAAGAACGAATACATCTCCCATTCTTTCAAAAGAAGGAAGAACAATTTGAGATACAGAAGTTATAATATTTACAGGTAATGACTCTTTCTTATTCAAAATAGCTACACCTGTATTGACAATAGAAACATCTGCATCTTTATTTCCTGCCATCAAATCAGCTTCTTCAGGAGTTGTACCATACCAGGTATTACCTAAAGTTCCACCAGGCAAGAATGTTACATAATCATCAGGATAAAACTGTTTATCAGTTTTACTTTCATCCTTATACATTTTATTATATGTAACAAAAGTGATGCCAAGTTTTGTTTGGAAATAACGTCTAACATCATCTTCTGAAAGAATAATATTTGCATAACCAACAGGATTCATATCCTTTTTGATGGCATTATTCTTCATAACGTATCCCCAAGTTTTAGAAGTACAAATCGCACGAGTCAATAAAATACCTCTAGCTTCAGCATCCTTCTTAATATTATAAATATCATTATAAATATCAGCGTCAGGGTCAGACCAATTAGTTGTAACTGTGCTGGTATTAGCTTCAACCCATTCACCTTCAGGGTCATAATTATATTTATAGTTTACAACAATACCTGATTTATCAGGTGCGGCTATATCAATAGTACCATCAACCAACAAAGACATTCTCATTCTTTCAGATTGTACCAATGCACCTGAAATAAGATTAGCTCTATCATCAAAGATGGTGGACATAAGCTGTCTTGCGTAAACATTATTTGCCATTTCTTGGAACATCAATAGCTGTTGCCTATCATATTCATTCAATGACATTGATTCACGGAAGAAAGGCATTTCAGTTGAGAAATCTTTAACACCAATTCTTCCTCTTACTGTAGGTTTAGTATCAAATGCGGATGGCATCAATGCAATCGGCAATGAACGATAACCTTTTAAAAACTCAAGTTTTAACCCAAGTTTTTTTCTATCTGGAAATAAAGCTGTGCCTAAATAAGGAATGGAATTAGAATAAATTTCATTCCAATAAAGAGCCATTGCTTTTGAATCTACTAAATCATAAATACTCTTAAACATTTCTTATTCTCCTTTTTCCTTATGCAACCGTAATAGTAATTTCATTTGAAGCTACACCATTAACAACTGCATTTTCAAGAGCTTTAATTTTCAGAGTACCTGCGGCTGCTGTACCTGTAAACGCAATTTTCACAGTTTTATCATCTATTCTAGTGATTGTGCCTGTGGTTAATGCTGTTGTGCTCGGTGTAATGGTATAATTAGATGCTTTCGTAGAAGCTTGTTTAGGAGCAAAATCTGTTCCTTCTAATTTCAATATAACTACCGGGTCTTTATCATTTACTGCAATAGCGGAATCTGTACTAATGGTTGTTACGTCAGTTACAGTTCCACCCAATGGATAAAAGAAAATAGCACTTTTTAAGGCTGTTTTACAAGCGGCAGCATAAGTGATACCTGCATTCTCTTCAGCTTTAGCTGTATTTATATGACCTCTTACAAGAACTGCACCATTTGCATCTCCATCTGTAACATCTAAGTCATTTAATACAATACCTGTACAATTAGTATCATTAGACGGGAAAGGTGTACCTGCTTTAATGATATAACGTCCATTTTCTTTAACGGCTAAAGAAGATTGTTCATCAAAAAACTGAGGTCTAGCTACATAGTCATCAGGAAATTGAAGAATTTCTTTTTTTACCGCGTACGCATTGGTAACTGATTTCATTGTCATAAGTTTTCTCCTTTATTTTGTTGTACCAAAGTAAAAATCACTGGCTGTTTTCGTAGCTTCTGAAATATTTTTACTATCTTGCAACAAAGATTCTACAAAATTTTCAGAAATACTCTTTTTGTTGTTATGTTGACCATCTGCAGGGTCTCCTCCTTTAAATGACCAACCATTTGGTTTTTTATCAGCACCTTCTCCAGAATTATCATCAACAAAAAGAAGAGCTTTATCTTTTTTAATCTTTTCAATTTGCTCATCCAACCCTGAAACAGTACCATCATCTTTGAGAATTATTAAAGATTTATCTATTAAACCTAAAACAATATCATTATAACCTTCTTGTACTTTACCATTTAATGCGTATTGAACGGCATTATCAATTTTTAATTGTTTAATGGCTTCCGCATTTTTTTCATCTTTTTCTTTGTTAGCTTTTTCTAACTCTTCAATTTTAGTTTTTAGAGTAGCATTATCACCTTCAAATTTAGAAAGTTCTTTGATTTGTTTGTCTCTATCAGAAAGGTCATCAGTGAGTTGCTTATTTTTAGCATTAACTTCATCAAATCTATGTTTAGGTATAAATTTATCATTTATAGCCTCTTTGATAAATTTTGAAATTTGCTCATCTGTTAAGCCCATTTCTTTTAGAATTTGTTTAATAAAATCCATAATTTTCCTCCTCGCTTTTTTACATGATGCGTCCATGAAATTTATCTACAATTTTATTATATAGTATTATATGAATAATTGCAATACGATTGATTAAAATAATTTAATATTTAGTTCAGATAATTTATTTAAGGCACTTTCGATATATTTATTGCCGTCAAAACCTTTAATTTTTATATTTATAAACTGATAAAAATATTCAATAGCTTTTTGTTTCATAATAAATAATTGTAAAGGTTTATCACCTCTTAAATTATTTGTTCTCTTACTTGCTAATACTAAATTATCTAAAGAAGTTTTGCCTCCTTGTGATTTAGGTTGCAAGTGTTCCAAAGATACTGTTTTCATTGTCAGTTCATCACCATAGAAACCTTTTTTAACAGTAGGCAATAACCCTTTTTTCCATAAGGTTTTTAAAGGGTGTTGATAGCCAAATGAAATAGTATCAACTGGTTTTGTTTTCATTAAGTGTTACTCGTGTTTGTTGTATTTGAATATTTTTTATTTATCTGTGCTGTACGTTCTGCAACCTGCATTTCATAATCTAATTGTTTTTGTTTATCTCTTTCAATTTCTTTAATTTCTTCTTCAGTATTTTTAACCCAAGGATGATTTTCTAATAAAGTTTTTTCACTTATCATATCTTTAGATATGGCTAAATTATTGATAAGTTCAGTTTCATTAAGAATAACCGCCGTATTAAATAAGAAATTGCTATTAGAATCATCATAAGTTTCACCTTTGCGTTCTAAATCCTTATTTATAAACCATTGTAACTGTCTTAATGAATATTTATATTGTTGAGCCATTTCAGAACAATCCATATCCAAGTCAGCATATTGAAATCTTAAAGCAACTCCTGAAACATCTCTTAATTCTTTATTTACTGTATCAACACCACCACCAAATTCAAAAATATCTTTTCTAAGTCTTGTCAAGTGCAAATCAACTTCATCTACATTTGTAGGAGTTTCTAAAGCTGTTACATCTCCACCCTCCCCAACAAATATCGACCTAAAGAAGTTTAAATTTTTAGTAAATTCTTCTTTATCATTATCTTCATATCCTTTTATTATCTTAATAGCATTAGGGATATCTTGTAAATTATTAGATACATCACTTGTATTTATATCATAATCATCAATAAGTGGTTTAATCCAATTTACAATACTAACTTCATCTCTATTATATTTAAAAGCAATAAAAGGAACTTTATCCCAATTAGCCCATTTTTCATTTCCTTCATTATCAACTACTTTAAAATGCCCCTCCCCTTCAGTTGATGTTAGAGGATAAATGTTTCCACCAGCTTTTAAACGTTTATACTTCCAAACGCCTTCTTTGGTATAATATTCTATAAATTCATAAATTCTTTTTTCAGGTTTACCTACCTCATATTCATCAATATCATAAGTTCTTATGATAGCATCTAATTCTGTATGTTCACTATCGTGCCAAAAAGGAATAATTTCTTCTGAGGGTATATGTTTAAATTTGAGTTTACCTTCTTCATTATAATAAGCCTGCATCCAAGCCACTCCGCTTATTACTGAAGCACTGCCTACATTGGTTAAAGTTAGTTTAAATTTATCATTAAAATACTCTCTTAATTTTTGAACATATTTCTCATCACCTTGTATAGTAAATTCTTTAGAAAGTAAATAGTTTATTTTTTGATTAACTAACTTTCTGACAAAAGGGTGTGAAAGTCTACTATTTGTAAGCAATTCACAACCAACAGGCTGCCCTTGTCTGTCAATATAATATCTTTGACGTTCACAAATATCATTTCTATTAAAGAAATAGTTTTTAGCAATTTTCATATCTTTAAAAACTCTGCTATCTCTATATTCTCTAATAGCCTCAACTAAAAATTCTTCTTGTGGTTGACCATAATTTGAAACCATCGCAACTCTTAAGTCTATTGGCAATTCAGGCTCAAACATTTTATCCGGAATTTTAAACATTATTGACATCAATAATCTCCTTTATTTTATTATATATAATTATTGAGTAAATAGCAAGTAGATTGATAATTACCAGCTAAATTTCTTAATAGTCATTTCTTCTGATCCGTATCTCATCGCGTCCATCAAATGGTTATAATCATCTATAGGTTTGCTAGTTATTAACCCGTCCTTCACATCCCAAGCATAGTTATTTAATTCTATGATAGTATTTGTGCAAGTAGGGTGAACAATTAACTGATAATCTTGTAGCCGTCGTATGCCAGCTTTGAGTGAATCTGTTCCCTTTTTGCAAGGATAAACTCGTTTAATGCCATAATCTCTAAGTTCTTTAATAGACTTAGGTTCCGAACAATCTGCTTTTATTTTAGCATTTGCCCAGCCTTTATATTTAATGCGGTCAGCTAATTGTGAATTGGTGAGTTTAAGTTCATAAATTTCATCATAAATATATAACACTTGTTGGTCCCGGTTGCCTAACATAGCCATAACGGCGGCCGGGTCATTACTGAATCCAAAGTCAAGTCCAAATAGGCGTCTGTAAACACGTTCGCCGTTGGCATTATTTAGATACATAAGTTTAGAAATATCAAAGTCTTCCAAAGTCCAATTTTCATAGATAAGCCCTTCACTAATGCCCCATTCGCCAAGCCCTTCAATTTTATAGCGACGAGGATTGCGGATTTTCATTTGTTCAAATAATGCCCTATCGTCATCACCTAAAAATTCATTTTGCATATAAGTGGTGGTTATTGCAAATACATTGTCGTCCGGTGCATCAAAAAATCTACGTTTAATCCAAGTTTTATCACTCCAAGGGTTAAAAGTCATTGTAATTTGTTTAAAGTAGCCCTCTGGCATCTCCCCTCTAATACTCATATCCAATTTATTAAATGCAGTTTCGTCCGTAACTTGAAAAGCTTCCTCAATCCAAACCCAGCATAAGAAACCAGTTTCAACTGTAATAGATGTGATAGAATCTGCGTCATCAAAACCACGGAATAAAATCTTTTGGCCAGTTGGTAGATAAGTTAATTCCATTGGAGAATTAGTAACTTTCCATTTATGCTTAACGCCCCATTTATTTATAGCCCATTTAAGCTGAGCGAATGTTGAATCTTTATGGGTATTAAAATATCTACGCATAACTAGAGTATTAGCCAGCGGCATTTCCATCATCTTATAAATTATCCATAAAGCAGTAGTGCAAGACTTTTTAGAGCCTCGTGAGCCTTTACAAATACGATATCTTTTTTTACATCGCCAGAAACTACCATAGCCTCCACCGACAGTTTTTACCAAGTCTATTTTTGTCATAATTGCGTCCTATTTATATAATAAGATAGAAATTAAAAAATTGCAATAAAAAATCACGCCTAGTATTAAATAAGAGAGTTTATTTTCGTGCAACTTATGTTTTTTTTTGATTGTTTTCGTGGCGTGATTTTTGTTGTCTGTTAGACAAAAAGAAACGATATTTGGTCTTACTCTATAACATTATAACATAAACTAAAAATTTTTACAACCCGGCGGACTGAAAATTTGTATCATCAGTTCTTTGAACTGAATTGCATAGCAACAGATTTTGACTAAAACATTTTTGAGAACGACTTTTTGACGAGAGAGAAATTTGACTTTTGATATTTGAGAGATGATAAACTTGAGAACGACCGAAAAATCTCGAGAGATGACCTTTTTTAGCTGAAAATCGATATAATATTCAGAACCGGGAAAAATGACCGAAAATCGCGAGTGGTTCCAAGAATGCTCGGATCTACCATCAGACGGGCTATACCGGGTGATTTATGGACACAAAAACAAATTTTTTAATGTCATATCGTTTATAATATAAATGTAAGCAGTTAAGCAAATACAACAAACAAGGAATAAACAATGTATAAATTTAATGTAATTAAAAATAATAAAGTAATACAAATTCTTAAAACGGACAACAAAATAAGCAATGTATTATATAAATTTAACTACATTATATTAGAACAAGTTAAATTATTTGAATACAATTTATTTATTAAATAAAAATTATAGTATTACATAAACGCTACAATGTAGCAGAAAGGACGGCATATTATGCAAAAACAAGTTAAAAACAACAAACAACAGACAACAAAAGCAGTAGAAAAACAAACTGTAAGACTGGAAGACAGAGTATTGGAAATGTTAGCGGAAGCACAAAAAGCAGACAAAAACATTAAAATACAAAAAGTTACAGGTTATACTAGCATTAAGTATGGAAATAAAGTTTTGTTTGAATTCCATAATAAAAAGAAAAGTATTTCGCATTTAACTTTTAGTAACAAACAAAAAGCATACAAAATATTGGAAGATAACAAATTAGTACATAGAATTGTTCCTAATAGTTATGGATGGAAATATAATACAGAATGCTTTTTAGACGATAACTTTTTAAAACATTTTCCGGCAATTTTAAAAAATGTTATTGCGGAAGCAGTAGAAGAACGTAATTTAAAAACAAAAGCAACAGTTAAAAAAGTAGCTAAAAAAGCATAGTAAACAACAAGGGCATAGTTTTTAATTATGCTATGCCCTTTATTTTAAAATAAATGGGGGTAAACTAAAATGCAAACACTAAATACACAAGACATAGCACATTTACAATTTGAACACGACGATTATATTTTTGACACGTATGCAGTAGAAGATGGCGGAATTAACGTAGTTATTTTTGACACAATAAAAAATGTAGCTTGTGGGTTAGCTACTATTTGGATACACGGTTTAAAATATGATTATAATATACATTTTGACAAATACTTAAATTTGCATAGTTTATTGGAAACATTATGCGAATATATTATAAAGGAAGCACAAAATGACTAAAATTATAGAAACAATAGCGGCTTGGTTTTTAATATACATTATTGTAAGTTTATTTGGATGGCATTAGAAAGGCGGATAGAATGTGGATTAACTTTATAAGTACAAAAATATTAGAAATAACTTTATTAAACGGCTGGACAGTTTATGATGTATTAGAATATATATTTTGTTAGAAAGGTAATATAATTATGCAATTTATTTTTGTTAAAACTAGAGAATTTAAAGAGATGGAAATACAAATTTTACGCACTATTAAATATATAAAATTACATACCCTTAAAACAATTTTTTATAGTTTTTTATTTTATTTATCCCTCGTATTTTTAATAATACTACTCCCCTAAAATTTACCCCATTTATTTTAAATAATCAGCACATATAAATTAAGTATGTGCTTTTTTATTGCTAAAATTACTACTTTTGTTCTTGTGCCTTCTAACCGCTTCTATTTTAATTTATATTTTTACTTATATTTATACCTAAAACTTATTTTACCCGTGTTATTTTGCAATCTCGCTTGTCCATTTTTGCTTATTAAAACAACAAACTAAAAACTTTATAAATTGCCGCTCTTATTAAAATTTTCCGCAATTTTCTTTAATCAGTCTTTCTATAATTCCTAAAATTTTAATCTTTCTTTCCTAATTTCCATCTCTTAATTGCTTTTTCGTGAATTTTTATTTTGAAGAACTTGAATGGTAAATTCTAAATATGTCTTGTAGAGGCAAAGAAGGACTGATTTTGGATTGCAGAACTAGAATTTTTGTATAAATCTTTCCTTCCATCTATAAATCCAACCCACATTTGGCTAAAATATCTCGCATTATAACACAATCTTTCTTATTTGTAAAGTTTTGGCTAAAATATATACAATGTATATAAGATTTTGGCGAGATGATAATTCTTTGGCTAGATGATAGTAAAACCTTTAATGAGGCCCGGACTAAAATGTCGTTTATTACGAAATATTAAGTTCAAGTATATACTATTTTCCGTCAAATTTTATATCATTCTGTCTAAAATTGTTACAATTCTTAAAGAAAAGGCAGGAATTTTCTGTCTGTTTCCTGCCGCAACGAATTTTTAAGGAGTGTCTGTCAATCCATCTCTTTATACCATTAGAATGGTGGATTGACTGATTTGTATGCTAAAATTAGTCCATTAAATCTTCCTCCTTTCCTATAATTGTTACAGATTGGTTGATTTTTACCGACTTATCGGTGTATCCCATCATTTGATTTAGCTCTTTCACTGCGTCTTTTATTGCTGTAACACGAGTCAACGTCAAAAACGAGCTCTTTCCCTCATTCCGTGCGTTTTCCACCTCTTCCATCGCTGTGTCTATGAGATATTTTAGAGACTTCACGGAGTCGGAAAACTGCCATTGTAACTGCTTTTCCGTCTGTCTCACCATCCTCTCGCGTAGAATCGCAAGTAATTCACTAACGTCGCGTCGACGTTTAAGTTCGCTGCTTCTCTGCTCGATATAATCCTTCGATAGATTCGTACAATTATAAGACTCTTTATATGCTATTATATTATTATTATATTTAATTATATTTATTATAAATTTTAGTTCATTCTCTCCTATATTTTTATATTTTTCCCCCGCCCCTTCTAAATTTAAGAGCTTCGGAAGCCAATCCTCATCTACTTTTACTATATCCGTAGTGTCTAAATTCCTATTCTGTCCTATTCCTGTATTTGCTAATCCTTTATCCTTTAATGTAGTTTGGTTTATTAGTTCATCTAGGTTAGAATTAGGTTCAATTAGTTCACATTTTACTGGTACAGGTTTATTATTTTCTTGTTTTTTCTCCCCGGCCTGAATTTTTTTTGAACTTTTATTGGTAGGCTTTTTCTCTTTTTTATCATTTTGTTCTGTATTTTTTGTCATCATTACACCTCTTCCGAACTAAAATTGAAGATCGAAATTTGAATTAAAATCTAAGTCAAAATCAAAGAACCATTCCAACTTATACTCTCCATTTAAGTAATATCTAACTTGGTATTCTACACCTTTTTTACTGATATTGATAGCTACTATTTTTCCAGGCAATCTTTCGAAAGGAACAATAAAACAATCTTTATATAATAAGTTTTCAAAATCTATCATGATAATTTTACCTTTATTTTAATTTTATCATCTTTTTACTTTATATCCACCTCTAATATAATTATTATAGCATATAGACGGATATTTTACAATTTGTTCAGTTTATTTCATTTTCTTTATCATATCATCTAATTTTAAATCAACTATTTCAGATATCTTTTGCAATTTAATATCTACAGATGGAGATTGTATTGCTTGTTTTCCTATATGTAATCCTATTGCTTGGTACATAAATTTTGATGATGGGACAAACATACTTATACAGAATAATATAATGAATAGAGGAATACTAAAAGATAATATACATTTTCCTACTTTGTATTCTTGTTCATCTTCATTTTGAGTACCTTCTATAAAAAAGCCTGCTCCAAAAATTATAACTACTGCAGAAATAACACATAAAAATCCGCATATATCTCTTATACAATCTACTCTATCTGCTAAGTATAATAATTCTATTAACATTCTTCTACCTCCAATGTCATTTCTTCTACTTCCATATCTTTTAATACTATATGGTCAATATATCCTTCTTTATTATATACAAAATCTTTAACTGATTTTCTTGGTATTCCGTGCATATCACATAAAATAGCTTCTTGCATATATTTCGGAAAATGTTTGAAAGCAGGTGCAAAATTAACTAAAATTTCTCCTGTATTTTCACCGCCTTTAACTTCTACAGAAGAAAGTGAATATGTATCTATTTTATTAGCCTTCACAAACATATCTATTGAAAAATCTAAGTCATTTTTTAACGAGTCTAAATCATCTGAATTTGTTACCATATAATTTTCACGAAATATTTTAGCAATATCTATTTTAATTTGTTCTAATTTATGTTGCATCTAATCCTCCACTTCTATATGATAATTATATGCACAAGCTCTACAAAGAAATTGAAATTGTGTTTGATTATAGCCATATAAATGAATACTATCTATACCTTTTATTTCTTCACCTCGTGGTACATTTTTGTATATACCTTCAGTTACCTTTCTATCACAAGACATACATTTATATACATAACCATCATCTGCTTTTATTCTATGCCAATTACAATCATCTTCTTTATTTTTCTTGTCTAAAATATCTTTGGCTACACTTAAACAATATAAATCATTGTTATTACAATGTGAAAATCTACAACAATTTTCACAACTTTTTGGTCTATTCATTTTTATTTTCCGCCTTTTCTGTTAAATAGGTTTCTAACTCTTCTACACAAGATTTACACAAATATAGTTCTTGCAAATATACAGTTATTACATTATGAGGAGTCACTTGTAAACGATAGTATTCATCAATTTTAAGTTCTTTACCACATATATCACAATATATTTTTATTGCCATTATTGCCCCTCAAATATTAAAGAATTTTCTGTTCTAATAACTGGAATACTAAATATTTCACATACATCGTGCAATGCACTTAAATATCCTTGACCAAATTCAGTTTCAGGATTATAAAAAGGAACCCATTCATTATAAATATGTTGAATATATTGTTTTGCAAGTTGCATATCTAACTCACTCATGATTTTACCTCTCTTTACTTTTTTCTACTGCTATATTTCTTATATCACAAGAAAATTCATAATTAAAACAATCTATATGATAATCTCTAAATTTATATACATTATTTTCCCTAAATTCTACCTTAACAAAATTATCATAAGTTATTTCACCTTTACATCTATCACAAAAATATTTATTCATCTGCAATACCTTTCTTAATAACTCTTAAAACTGTGAAACCTAACTGTCTAAATATTGCACAATTAGCGTATTCATCATCTATTATTAGTTCAATATCATATCTTTTATGTAACTTTTGAATTTCTTCCTTTTTATATAAATATGACGGAATACCTTCTTTATTAGCGGGTCGTAAAACCATCTCTGTTAAATTATCCAACTTTACGTCACCATTTAATAAATAATGTAATGTTGACTTCCCAATTAAATCTCTACGTGATGTTAATACAATGATTTTATAACCTGCTTGCACGTACATATTAACTAAGTTAAAAAATTTATGTACCTTTACTGCGTATTTAGGATTATTAGCATTTTCATGGAAAAAATTCCATTTAGCTTGCCCGTCTAACCCTAAATTTTCTATTTCTTTATATAATAAAGAGACATCTAATAATATTGTAATTGGTATCATTTTAATTTTTTGTTGCATTTTTAACTTTGCCTATACATTTATATAAAGTTTTAAGAATAGCTTTCTTTTGTTTTATAGTGCCATATTCTATAATTTGCTGTACTAATTTTTCTATAGCCATTTTATTAAAATTAAATTCATATTTTAATGACTCTATTTCCTCATCTAAATCATCTTCTTCACAATCTTCACATAGACGAGGAAACCCAGGTGTGGTTCCATCAATAATGCCACCACACCTTTCGCATAGAGTTCCATCTAATATCATTTCTGCGATTTCACCCATTTTTACCCCTCTTCTGGCTCCATTTCATAAGTTTGTAATATTTCATCTTTAATACTGTAATAATCTGTGGTATCTATTACAACATATTTATTCATTTGTTCAACTTCTATTTTAAATAAATCTAAAATATTAGTAAACTCATCATGTTTAGTTATCACAGGAACACATTTTCCACCAACATATACATCATTTCTAGTATATACTTCTTCATCATTATCAAGTGCTGTAACATACAAATTTTTTAAATCATTAACTACTTTATTTAAAAAACATAAATATTTTGAAGCATTTTCTCTAGATACTACTAACTCAGGTAATCTAATTAAAACTTTTGGTTCATTTGTCTTCAATTCAATATTTGTCATTTTATTCTCCTTTCATAATAGATGATAACAAACTGTTTTCTCCAAGAGCTTTTTTCATTGATTTACATTGACATTCTTCTAATTCTTTAATAGGTATGACATCAATATTATTAGCTTTATATTTTTGAATAAGTTCAGTTACAAGTTTATTAAATTCCAAACTTGTTTCTACTGACATAGCCATCATAAATTTCATACCAAAATTTGGTTCACTTGCAAAACCTTCATTTTTTTTGTCTTCAAACATTTTAAATCTCCTTTCGTTTTGTTTTTACGTATTGTTTACATTTTTAATTGTATATAAATGACATGATAATAAAATATACTCAATAAATTTATTTACGAATGCTTATTATTCTATCATATCCATTCTTGGTTCATATACTATCATAATAGAATAACCTTCTGAGCATTCCGTATTAGTTATTTGACGTAATTTAATATGTTTATTATCTTTTAAAAATAAATTTACTTGCTCTTCTAATTTTGAATAACTATTACTACTGAACATTTTAATTTGCATTATTCTTCCTCCTCGCTGTCTATAAGTTCAAAACAACCATGTATCATCATTATAACTTTATTAAATTGTGCATAATTACAACTAACTTCTTTATCTCTTGCCACTATAATTGGCTTTTGTAAATTTGTGGTAAAACTTAAATGAACGTAATCATTATTTAACCAACAATCAAATATACCTACGCACCTCCAATCTAGGGTATAGATGTAAATCATACGTTGGTTATTTGTGTGGTCTACTGCAAAACTTACAAAATCAAATAACTTACATTCATTTTCTATTTCCTGCCTTATAACTTTTTTAAATTGATTATTTTTCAATTTTACCTCCTGTTGAGTTTAGATAATAAATAACATCCTCTAATTTATTTTTGTACATTTGTGAAATAGTAAACCACATTTCACATTCAGCTTTGGTCGCCTTTAATTCTTTTTCTAATTTTTGATATCTTTCTAATCTGTCTTCTGTAATACACCAACTTCGTGCTTGAGGTTCATTACAAAAAGTATTGAATAATAATAATTTACAAGTTTCAACAAACCAATACCATCTACTCATGTTCATTAATCTCCTTTTTATAACGTGCTTTAAAATAATCTAATGTCATTAATTTATATTTATCTTCTTGATAATCATAAAATTCAATTGGAAATTTTTTACGTCTATCCTCAATACCAGTCCATTTAATACGTACATCTTTCAAGTATGTATGTTTAAAAGTACAACCTATATCTTCATAATTTAGACCCCATTGTTCACATTTTTTACGGTCTCTTTTTCCTTTTGTTTTGCTTGTGATTGTTTTTTAATATTTAATTCTTCTTCATCTAATATTTGTCTAATAATTGTCCCAAACTGACCTTCAACCCAATTATAATAATAAATCCAACCGTCCTTTTCATAATTACCAAAATGAATAGAGTCTCTTACTACTTTATACTTATAAGGACAATCAAATAACCAACTTTTAACGATAGTAATCCATTCATTGGTTACTCTTTTACTTTCGGAATGTTTATATTTTCTAATTAAATTGTTCCAAAAAGAATTATCATTATCTATGTACCTATAATATTTAATTTTAAGAACTTCTCTTTCTTCTACTGTTAATTTACAATCCTCTATGGCCACTATTTTACTCCTTCTATACACCAATTTAATGCCTGTGACGGCGTAAATTCTTCTTGTGTATTATTATGTCTAAAACATAAAAATACAGGAAATCTCAAACTAAGTTTACCATCTGCATCTGTTGTCTCTTCAAAATATTGCACCTTTACACTAAAATCTTCTATAAATTTTTTACTTAAAAATATTTTAGAATTATTCCATAATATTTCTCTATCTTCATCCTTAAAACCTGAACCCACTCCTACAATATTGCCTTTAAATTCAATGTTTAAAGCACCTAATTTACCTTCATTTTTTCCTGTGCCTTCTTGTAATCCTGTCAACTTAAATTCCCCATCTAACATAGATTTTATCTTAAGTAAACTTCTTGTACGCTTAAATTGATAAGGCATATTTCCATCTCTGTACATAAGACCTTCCCAATTATATAAATCACAAAAATATTTTAATCTATCTATTTTATTATCCTGTCTAGCTATAAGTATATTAGAACATTTTGTATCTAAAACAGATAAACCGAATCTACTAGAATCTCTAGCTTCTAATAATTCACATATCATTTTATATTCTGCAAAAAATGGTAATTCCCATTTTTTATCTTTAAATTTATCACTTTCCATAGCGTCAAAAATAACATAATACAAATTATTACAATCTAAAGTTCTTTCATCACTTGCTGTTAGCGAAATACCTTTTTGAAAATCTTCATTTCCTTCATTATCAAAATATAATATTTCACCATCTAATAAAGTTGTTCTCATATAAAAAGGTATTTGGTCTAAAATATGTTGAATTGGTGCTATTTTACAAGGTTTATTTGAACGAGAATAGGCTACACCGTCCATTATATACATACGTTTACCATCAAATTTACGACTATATAAACCATTAACAAATATTTCACCTTTATAATTTTCCGCCAATTGAACTTCTGGTTCATTACAAAAATCTGGCCATACAGTTTGTAATTTCTTTATACCTAAATTAAGTCGCAAGTCTTTGGCGACAACCATACTCAAAAACTGCTGTACATCTAAATTACTGTAATTTGTTATAAAATATTTAAGTCGTCTTACATCGTTTAAATCTGCGGCTCTTTTTTCAATAAGCTCATCTAAAATGTCAGTAAACTTATTCCAATCTTCTAATTCAAAAGTATTTTTTAATTTACGAGCAATTAAACCTTTCTTTATAGACACTAATGCTAATTTACATTCATCAATTTTATACATTTTATGAGGATTGTATGTATAATCTAAGACTTCTTTTAATAAGTCACTTTTATTAGCCTGTAAATATTCTAATTGTGCATTTCCGGAATATTTTCTTAATTCGTTTATTATTTCAATTATTTTTTGCATACAGTCACCTTAATTTCAAGTTGTTTTAATAATTTTAAAGAACATCTATCAATTATTTTATTCTTTAAACAATCTGATTCTACCTTTAAAAATTTATTACTGATATTATCAATAACCTTTTCTTTTAATTGTTCTTTAGAATGACAAATAATACTATTTGAAATATTTTGTGCAATCTTATTAACTAATCTCTCATCTTCTAACAATATCCAAGGATAAAAATCCTCCATAACTTTATCTAAACAAGCTTCTTTCAAACATTTTAAACATTTTTTATCATTTATTTCCATTCTTGTGTCCTCAATTTTTCTTCATCAAATTCAATTTTAACTCTGCGTTTATTATTATAAATATTTTCAAGCATTTTAATATAACCGGATGTGGTACTGCATTTATAACATTTATCTCTTTGATATTCTATTTTTTGCATAAATTCTTTCCACTTAAATTGTGGATGTCTTGAAATTAAAACTAATACTCTAATAAATTTATCACAAGGTTTTAAACCACAAAATTTACAAGCCTGTAAAATACGTTCAATTTTACCTTCAACAATACCCACTTCACAATTTTCAAATTTAAAATGTCCAGCCTTTATTATATCTGTATCACTACCACCTTGCATACTTTCACTAGCTATTGCACACACCGCCCCAATACTTATTTTATATTGCTTTGATAAACTTAAAAGCCTAATATAATGAGGATTTCCTGTTTGTGCATAATAAGTGACATAATCAAGAACATTCCACTTCTTTTGAGTATTATTAAGGTCAACCAAAATATTATCCATTTTTTTTTGTATCCACTTGAACATATTTAATAGGTATGCCCATTTCTTTACAAGCTATAAACCTATGTTGACCATCCAAAATTTTATAATCATTAGTCACTGTAATTGGCTGTGATTCTAAAAATCCGTATTCCGATAATGACTTTTTAAGTTTATTAACATGATTCCTTTGTACTGGCCTATTAGCCGTCAAAAACGTAAACCTATCGTATTCTTTTGTCTCTTGCATTTTCTTCTTCCTTTATTTTTAATTACTTAAGAAAAAGGGCGGAAAATAAGCAATACAACAAACAAAACTGTCCGCCCTAAAAATAGCATATTATGCAATTAGCATAATCTTTTTAGAACTTTTTCACGTTCTTCAACTGTTATCTTTTTCATATTATTTGCAACAGAAATTTCTGTTTCTAATACCTCTTGAGCTAATTTTAAATCAACCTCTCCTACAAAACAATGTCCGCCATCTGCTAATTTACAAACAACTCTAGAAAGTCTTGTTTTTAAATAATCAGTTACAACATTTAATTCTGCATTTGAAAATGTATTTGAAGTATCTTCTTCACATTTACCACAAATAGAATTAAATAATATACCATCTGGGTCAAATTTCATCATGGCTTCTATAGGTCCCATACAATTAGGTATTTTATATTTTTCCAAAGAACCAATATAAAATTCTTCAGGATTTCTTTCAAAAGGTTCAATTAAACCTAACCTAGCTAACCTACATTTACAAGCAAACCAAGTTCTACCTAATTTTTTACTCATTTCATTAAATGAATGGTTTCTCTTGAATAAATCCTTTAATTGTCTATCTTCATCTTTAGTCCATTCTTTACCATGTCTACTTTTTACCATTTTAAATCTCCTTCTACTATTAACTTTATCCTATACAACATATTTAATTCATTTTTATTTATGGTGGTACAATTTCCATTAATATTAACTACTGCAAATCCACCTGCTTTTGAAAAATCAAAACAAGCTTCTTGTAATACTAAACTGACGACCTTAAATAATTGTACTAACTCTTCTTTTTCTAATTGCATAATTTTTCCTTTTGTTCGTTGCATTAAAAACTTTATACTATTATTGTATAACAAATTACCAATCTTTACAAAAACACAAAAATATAATTTACGATAGTACACTATCTATCTATTTAATAAAAAAAATAAAGGGGACAAATAACTGTCCCCAATGGAATTAAGTACACCATTAAGATTCAACTGCGACTGGTTGTTTATCCTCAACAACCTCCTCTTCAACTTCTTCTTTTTCATCATCAGCCTTAACACCTAAATTTTTACGTTTATAAGCTAGTGACTCTTTACCATTTATTTTACCCGTTCCTCTTTTACCAGAACCGGGATGTGGCTTTGGAGGATTATTCTTTTCGAATACTATTACCGCATCAATAATTGCATAAATATCAGCTATATCTGAAGAATTATTAAATTTATAAATATGGTCAAGCGTGTACATATGAGTAGGTGGTACAGTTCTACCTAAATCATATAATTTCTTATTAGACATAACCGCTTCACTTCTAACTACAATTTTGATACCTTTTAATTTCTTACCATACCAAAGTTCCATTAAATTACGTTTAAAACCATTTAATCTAACTCTAACATAAGAACAAGTCTTTTTGGTTAAACACCCATTCTTTTCTAAATAAGAAATGATTTTAGTGGCTAACTTTGAACAATCTTCTTTAGGCGGTTCATCTCCATTTGGCTTATCTGGCTTTGAAACCATTTTGTCTAATTTTGCTTTTTTACTAGCTTGTTCATTCTCCTTGTCAACATCTGCTTGTTCAATAATTCCACAAGGCTTATACCATCTTTTCAAATTGTCCATTTTAATAGTTTTGTGATTTCCTTCAATATCTAAAATCACTTCAGTTTCTGTTCTGGACACCACAGTACCGATTTTACCGTTTCTTAAAGATTCGTATCTTTCAACTTCTGTCATGCAAATTCTCCTTTCCTTTAACTCGTTGCATTAACTGTCTACTTATTTATTGTATAACAAAATTTAGAAATTTAAACCCTATTGACGTATATCGTAATAAAATTTTACATATTATCATAAACAGTATAAACACCATGTACTGGCTTTTTCTAAATTTCATTTTCTAAAATAAAATTTAATTATTCTCATAGCCTCCTTTTCATTCAACATTCCCTTATAAGGTGACCCTATATACAAATCTATGTCCCCACTTAACCAACTATTTAATACAGGTGCATGGTCACTATATCTTAATCTCATCATTTTTCTATTTTTAACTATAATCAAATATTTAGATAATGTTTTAGTGGTAGGAATATATAAAACTACGAAAAAATTATCATTAAGTAACTTTTCACAAAATTTAACCCAACCTGGCTTTTTTACAGTATAAAATCTCTGTAAATAAGGTTTATTGATTATCACATTTCTGCCCTTTATTATTTCTGATGTTCCCAAGTAAACCACCACCTCGCATTGATTCTAAATACTTCTTATAGCAAGTTAATCCAAAACCACGTTCAATACTTTTCTTACTCTTTAATAATCTACCACAATATCTACAATATTTAGTTGAAACTTCCATTACAAAATCTCCGCTAATAAATATCTTAAAGCTACATTTATATCTAATGCCCCTGTTTTTATTTTACGCTCTGTTTCTTGTAAAAACAAGAGTATATTTTCACATTCATCAATATTAAAATACTCATCAACTTCAACGGCACATTTCACCTGCCAACCTGTTAAACCTGTACGGTCACATACACCTTTTCCTCCACCATTATTTTTTAACAAAACTAAATTTCTAAAAGATGCTCTAAGTAAACCTATTAAACCTAATTCACAATTTTGTGATTTAGCATAATCATATTCTCTATAACAAGCGTCTTTATTTCTAGTTAATATATAATTTGAATATTTTAATATATCAAATTGACGTTCCTTATATATACCATTATCCTTATCTAATATATCAAAAGCTATATCATCACTGATAGACATAGCTTTGCCTAGTGTCTTAATCTTATCTAATTCGTTCATTAATCTAGAATAAGAATTTCCACACCAATCAATTAACTTTACAATATTATCCTTACTTAAACTAGGACATATCTTTTTACCATAGCTTGTCAGCATTTCAACAGGCATTTTTTCAAATTTAATTATTATATCTTCAAAAAATTTATAAAATTTTGTTTTCTTATCTAAAGTTGGTTCAATTAAAATAATATAACTGCCTTTAATTCCATCTTTTAAAAAACTCCACGCATTTTCCTCACCTTTGATGGTTTTATCTTGCCTAACTAGGTATAAATACTTTACCTTTACCAATGATTTTAAATTTAACAGTTTGCTCACTTCTTGTATAGAATCTACCCATTTAATAGTTAATCCTAATTTCTTAACTATCTGTTTTATATAAATACTCATAATACCTTCTTCATCACCAGTAAATATATAAAAATTATTCAAATTACCTGTTACAATACTATTTTTTAATTCACTTATTAACATACTTCATCGATTCCTTTCATTATATTAAGTACCCATCTATCCATAATTGCTTGTTTATTAAAATAATCATTTCTTAATAAAGCTAAAGAATCTTGAGTATTTTTAACTATTATTTCACCAAATTTTACATCTCCTTTGCGAAAAATATATTCATTTAATAAAACTGTTAAGAAAAATATAGGGTCTATACCTTCAGCATCCTTCTTTAAAGCTAATTTATTTAATATTTTAAATGCGTTGACTGTACTAACTTCACCCATATAATCTAAAACTTTACAAGCCAATTCATATGCTTCTTTAAATTGTCCAGATGTTACATAATATTCAAAATCAGCTAATGATTCACAACTATTCATCAATACTTGTGCATTTACTGGCATTTCAATATTTTTCAATTTACAATATTGTTCATATTCTTTAAAAGAATAGGGTTCAAGTTCAAAAACCTGAGCCCTTGAATTAAGTGTCGCCAAAGGTGTATTAACGCTATGTAATACAATATAAGCATTCTTTGGCGTCTCCTCCGTTACCTTCAACAAGGCATTACTAGCTTCAGCTCGCATTTTATCCAAATCTTCACACCAGTAAACACAAGGTTCTTTTATACTATAAATTGTAGAAATAATTTTTCTCACATTTTCTGCAGAAGGTTCAAACGGAACTTTATTAGCTTTTAACCTATCTATAAGTAATTCAGTGAGTAATGTTCTACCACTACGTCTACCGCCTTTTAAAATAATAAAATGTGGACAATTTTTTAAAGTTAAATTATCCAAAAAATTTGAAAATTTATATTGACCTACTAATTGCATAATACCACCATTGTGCTTTCTACCAACAATTTTGGATTGGTTTCATATCTTAATTTATTATCTAAATCAATTATATCTTTCAAAAGTTGTTTTGGAGCAGATGTGCAATTATCTGTTAAAAAATTTAATTTATCTTCAAATTCTTCAGGAATATTAACATACTTAAAATTCTTTAAATTACTATATGTACATACATCTAAAATAAATGCGAGTAATTGCTTAATTAAAAATTTCATATCTATTCCAGATATGTAAACTTCTTCTAATTTAGTAATTAAATCCGCAACATTTTTATCTTTTAATGCTATAACAATATCATATAATACATCATAATCTATAAAACCCAAGGCTTGAATTACTGTATCAATATTTATTTCTGGAGCATAATCAATACACTTCTCTAATAAAGATATTGCATCACGCATTCCTCCATTTGCCATTCTAGCTATAAATTCAATGGCTTCTTTCTTGTACGTTGTTATATTTTCTTGTTTAAGTATATACTCCAATCTATCTATAATAGTATTCAAAGTTATTCTTTGAAAATCAAATCTTTGAACTCTACTTAATATTGTAGCTGGTATCTTTTGCGGGTCTGTAGTACAAAAAATAAAAATAGTATTTTTTGGTGGCTCTTCTAATATTTTAAGCATGGCATTCCAGCCTTCATTGGTTATCATATGGCATTCATCAATGATAAATATTTTATATTGACTTTCTAAACTTTGAAAACCTGCTTCATCAATTATTATTCTTATCTTATCTACACCATTATTTCTTGCGGCATCTTTTTCTATAGGATTACCTTTTCCTTTATTAAGTGCATTAGCTAAAATACGAGCTGATGTTGTTTTACCACAACCTGCAGGCCCTGTAAATAAATAAGCATTTTTTGGACAATTATTTTCAATTTGATATTCTAATATATTAACTATTGATTTCTGTTCGCATAAATCAGAAAAATTCTTGGGCCTATAAACTGTTGCAAGTGTCATCTATTTCCTCCTCTAATATTAAATAATTTACAAATAATAAATAAAAGTATTATTTCAGGTGCTATTGTAAATATAAGCAGATAATCAAAAGAATCTAAAGGTTCACCAACAGTACCTGCTAAAAATAAAATCCAAGCCGAACAAGCTAAATGAATAATAAGCATAACTAGGATAATTCTAATTACAATAATTGTTGATATAACCATTTATTTCTCCTTACTTATTAACGCATCAATTTCGGGTTTTACTTTTTGTAATAATTTATGTCTTAATTCGCTACTTTGAATATAAACAAGTGCCGCGGATTTAATTTGCGATTTAACAACCTGTAAAATAATATCATCTAAATTCTCTTGAATAACTTTATTAACTGCTTCATCTAATTTACTGCTCACTAATTCTTCTATACGAGCTGTTATATCTTCGTCTAATTGAACATTAACTCTCATAATATTTCTCCTTATATGTCTGTAATAACTGTTTAAAATCCTTTTCATTTATTGCATAATAATTAGGTTTACCTGGACCATAATTAAATGCTATACAAGACATTTCTTTACCCATAGAAAATGCCTCATACTTAATTTTACCAAACCATTCTTCTTTTATAGCTACACTCTTCTTAGGTGTTGTAACAGTTTTTGCATCAATCAACATAAAATCTAATTTTACATCTCCTGCAACAAAATTGGCTGCTCCACTATTTGGTTGAACCTTACCACCTAAATTTTTTGCTATTTGTTTTTCCTGCATACTAGAAAATTTTCGTGTATTCATTTATACTCCTATGAATCCACAACCTAGAACTGATATCTGTCTATTAGTTATTTGATTAACTCTTTGTTCACAACGTTGTCTTAATTTTTTATCAGTTTCTTTAAAAATAAACCAATATTTTTTACGCTTTAAACCTAATTTTAAAGCTATTGAATCAAGTTCTCTTCCTTTTATATACGGTATATCCATTATGCCTCCTGTTCTTTTAATATATCTACAAACTGTGAAATCGTATCCATACATTGGGCATGGCTTTCACAAACTCTATTAAACTTAAATAATAAAGTTTCAATTTGTGGCTCTTTATGAGCTCTAACCAATGCGTGTATAGCGTCACCTAAAGTAATATAAATATTTTGATAATAATCATGGATTATTATAACTGGTTTCATATAACACCTCTTCTTCGTTGCATTTTAATTATATAACAAAAATAATGATAATAAAAGTAATTATTAACCTACACTATACATTCTGTCAAATATTTATAAATTACCTCTTCATTTTCAATGAAATCATATAAAGAAGCTTTTCCTTGAAAAGTTAAATCATTATTTTCTTCATCTGTTAATGTATTTTCAAAATTAGAATTAGAATCCATAATAGTATAATAAGCACCTTTTCGTAATATTATACCTTTCAACAAACATACATCTATTGTATCCGCCAATGCGTCTATTCCTTTTTCATAATTTAAAGTATAAAAACCTTCTTTTCTATTAGGTGGAAATTTTTTAGTCTTTTCAATATGCACCTTAACAATATTTCCAGCAGGTTCTTCACAACCACTAGCTAACTCTGCATATTTTTCATCTAAATATTTTCCTTTTGAAAACATTATTCTCAAAGCACAATGATGTTTGAAAGTTTTTCCTCCAGGTGTTTTATATTGTACGTATTGAGAATCAATAACTTCTCTAACTTGATTAATCATTATAACTGCCATATTATACTTTGAAGCTAATCGTGTCATTTTCTTAGAAAATCTAGTTAATGCTCCTGCAATACCACAATAAACTTTTTCTTTTAAATTTTTATCTGCTTCTTGTTCACTATATAAGGCTCCAATACTATCTAAAATTAAAAAACCTACTTCGCCAGTTTCTGACATATCTAAAGCAATTTGTAATATATCTTCTCCTGATTGATTTTCCGGTGTTAATATGTATAAATTATTAACATCTACACCTAACTTTTCAGCCCATTCTGCATCAAAAGAAGTTTCAGCATCTAAAAATAAACATTTTTGAGGTCCTGAAGATTGCAATCTAGCAAGTTGATTTTTCTGCTCTTTTGTAGGTGACTTTATAGCTTCTAATTCAGCTAATTTTTCTTCATATTCTTTTTGAAATAACTGTTGAGCATTAGCTAATAAATCTAATGCTGTTGTAGTTTTTCCACCTCCTCCATCACCATAAAATTCCGCCATATATCCTCTAGGAAAACCACCGTATGTCATGTGATTCAATCTAGGGCTTGTAAAAGGTATTCTAGGTATATCTTCAAATATTGCACCTTTACGCAATAAAGAAGAACCCATTTGCTTATTCAAATTTGCACAAATAACATCTAATTGACTCATTTGTTACTCCTTTCTAAATCTGCCAGAATCCACATTAGCCAGTTCTTGTTCTCCCATTCTTCTTGATATTACTTTTTTTATTGACGAGAGTAATTCATAAGCGGCTTCTAATTTTTGTTTTATACGTTTATAAGCTCTTTGATAAGCTCTATAAACTATATCTTCTTCAATAGTGCCTGCTTCGCTTGCCGCTTGTTTATCTGCAATAGTGCCTTTCGTTCTTTGATGTATTTCATTGTATAATTCCATTTTTATACTTTTAGAAATATCTTCTTTAATACCAAATTTTTCTTGTGCCTCTCCCATAAAGTATAAATGTGAAGGCAGTTTTAAACATACATCATCTAATTCCCACTCTGTTACAGGATTTTCTTTATCCATTAAACAATTTCTAAATTTAGTAATTAAAGTATCTAATTTTTCACAATATGGTTGTATTAACTCATCAACAACTTTTTCAATTTTTTCAGAATTATCTTCAACTCTAGCTATAATTGAATGTATTACTTCATCTTGTGAGGTTTGTTTCTCTTGTTTTTCGTCCGCTTGTTGTATAGTTTGTTCCACCGTTACTTTTTCTTGTGGTTCTTGCGGTGATGATTGTGTCTTATTTACCATAATTTATATACCTTTCTAAATTTTGTTTAAATTCCTGCATATTATAATTAAAAAATACTCGTTTTTTAATCCCATTTATTTCAAAACATTTATGATATCTACCTTTATCAAATTCTTCTGCTTTTAATTTTAAATCTCTAATATGCAAAGATTTAAACATTCCTTCATTTTTTATTTTTTGCATACAATCCGCACTTACAAAAAATGTCTTGTCATGGTCTAAAAACCATACAATTATCCCAGCTCCTGCTCCTTCAACTTTTTCTTTTTCTAATAAACCTAAAAATTGATTTTGTGTAATATTAGAAAAAGGTAAAGTATTTCCTTTGGTTGTTTTTAGCTCAAAGTAGAAAATACTAGGATAAATATAAGTAATGAAGTCACATACATTTCTACCACCCATATACCCAGCAGTATTATCACAAACACGATTAACGTCAAAACCACTGGAAACCATTTGTTTTTTAAAATTTTCTTCAAAATCTTTACCTCGATTCATTATTTCTCCTTCTTACATAAATCTATATAAGGACAATATGCACAAACTCTCTTATTTTCTGTTTTAGGAGGTGCCAAACAGAGTTTGACATACTCTTCACAAGTATTTATTTTATTTATAACTTGTTCTTCTATTTCATGTTGAGTAGGTTTATATAAATAAGATTTTTTCTGACAATTATCTCTATTTTCATAAACAAATAATACCTTATCTATACCGAAACATAAACTGTAACAGCACGCTTGAGAAATGTGCTTTTCATCTACTGATGTACGCTTATTCCATTTGTAAGAACCTTCAGTTTTTATTTCTAAAATATAATATACTCCTTTATACTTTATTATGCCGTCGCACAAAAAATTCATATTATATTTTTCATTATGACATTTAAACTCAAAACCTTTTCTTTCTGTAACTTTGGTCCCTAATTCAATACAATTTTTATTTACATAATCTTCAACATCAACCCACTCACAATCAATACCAAATTGTTGCATTTTAGAAATACAATTCTGTAACACTTCATGTCTATGTGTGCCAATATCTGCCATACCTATTAAAGTTTCATCAATAGCTTCATTTGTAGGTTCTGCACCCATTATTTGATAGTACATATTTCTAACACATATTAGTGAAGATGGTTTATATGTTTGTGACATTTTTCTAGGCTTTTCACATTTACAGATAACCGCAACGAGGTCATTAAGAAATGCCTCGTGCGGTGGAATCTGTTCACTTGCGGCCTTTATAAGATTATGTATATTCTTTAAAGACTTGCTAACCATAATTATTCCTCTGCCAATACTGTTAAAAGATGTTGACGTTTTTCTTTGCCAAACTTAATAAATCCTTGCTCACCATATTGAATATGACATTCCTCATCACATACTGAATTTATTAAATCCTTTAATACATCTAATTGTAATTTTTCTTCAAAATTTACAAAATTATCACTTTTTGCATAAGGTAACAATTCATTTACAGACTGGTCTTTATTATAAAACTGAATTCCTTGTTTAGTAAATAATACTCGAACACCTTCTTCTTTTGTTTTAACAAAGAGCATAATACGGTCTAATATACCTAATAATTTACTTTTTTCTACCGTACAAGAAGCAGGTAATTCTAATGCGAATAATTGTTGTAAATCTTCTAATACAGATTCTTCAAATTCTGCTTTTCCTTCATTACAATAACCTATAATCATTGTTTTTGGTGTTTCAAAAGCAATTCTATCATCAAGTATATACACGTCAATATCTTCATTTTCCATAGTAGCAACTAAATTAACTAAATCCGCTTTAAGCATAATAGGTTCACCAAATACATCAATTACAGACATAGAACCTGTTGTATTATTTGTGGTTAATACTTGCTCACCAAAATAATAACACATTAAATGAGGCAATTCTGGTGTCTTTGCTAAACTTATTTTATTTCCTTCAACTGCCCATACAATAGCAGATAATTTAATTTTTAATTTTTTAGCTTTTTCAGTATCAAATACCATTTCCGGATAATTATCTAGTTCACCTTCATCATCAACAGGCAATTCTAACTTATAATCTCCATTACCTTTAATTTTTAAATAATTATCTTTCAATTCCATTACTACTTTTTCAGAAGTTGTTTTTGAAATAAGTTGTGAAAATTTTTCTGCCGTAACAGTGACTTTAAAATTATCACAAACAACCTTGTCTTCAATTACTTGTAAATAATTTTCTCCATCCCAGGCTGTCATACTTAATTCATTATCCAAACATTTAATACCAATCCAACAGGTTCGCATAATTGAATCATTGTTACCAACACCTTTCATAACCCTTGTAACTAAATTTTTAAGAACTTTGGTTTCTAATGTAACTTTCATCTTCTCTCCTTTACTTTATACTGTTTAATACTTCATTCTTAAGAGGTGTATCATATTGAAATCTACCTCTAAGACAATTTGTTCTTGTTACTGTTTCTGGTTGTTTAATACCTCTAGCATTAACACAAGCATGACGCCCATCAATCACAACCATTATATCTTCCATACCTAATAATTTAAGCACTTCACAAATATCCATACCTATACGTTCTTGGACTTGTAACCTTTTACATACTAAATCACATATTCTTGGAAATTTTGATAAACCTAACACTTTACCATCTTTTGGTATATATGCTATATTTATTTTCAATTCCATCAAAGCACAATGATGCTCACAATGTGAAAAACAATGTATATTATTCATAATAACTAAATCTTCACTTCCTATTTCAAACTGTTTATCAAATTTACGTGCTATTTCTTCATTGGTATATAAAGCACCTTCAAATAATTCTTTAAAATAACCTATCATTCTTCTAGGTGTTTCCTTTAAAGCATCTCTAGAAGGATTAGGGTCAATTTCTTTCAATAATTGTTCAAATAATTTATACATTGTACATTCATCTAACATTATACACCTCTCTCCTCAGGACCCCATACAATTTTATGAAGCTGTACCTGAAATCTTATATCAAATCTTGGATATTTTAATTTTAATAATTTAACTTCATCAACTAATTTTTGTAAATCAATAAGCCCAAAACAAGGACTTATATATATTACACCTTTAAAGCTAGGATAATTAGTTAAAAATTTTCTAATTGTTGCTAAATCTTCAGTATTAGCAACAACAAATTTTAATACATCACTTTCATCCATTAAAACAAAATTATTACTAACCATTTTATCTTCCATACCGGAGCAAGGACATTTATAATCCACTGTAAAAAATCCGCTGCCTGCTCTTACAGGTAATACAAAAGGTAATATATCAATACTTCCATTAGTTTCTATATTTATATAATGACCTTCTTCATTTAATTTATTTATTAAATCAATTACAGGTTGTTCATGCAATAATGGCTCCCCTCCCGTAATTGTTACGGCTTTATATCTTACTTTTTTAACTATATCATCAATACTGATTAACTCTCCATCTGTACTATTTTGAGCATATTTAGTATCACAGTAATTACAATTAAGATTACAACCTGCTAATCTAATAAACGTTACAGGCATACCAGTTCTTATACCCTCACCTTCAATACTATCAAATATCTCAACTACATTTAAACTTGACATTTATTTTCTACTCCATTCTGCAATATTGCCTTCACTTTCTTGTACCTTAACACTTGAACACCAAGTATCAAATCTACCAGAATCATCACAAAATTTATCAATTAAGTTTGCAATCCAATAAGCTATATTTTCAGCTGTCGGATTAAAATTAAGTACCTCATTCAAATTTTTATGGTCTAATCTATCTTTAACTATAGATTTTATAGCTGTGAAATCTATTAACATTCCATTATTATCTAATTTTTGACCAGTTACTTCTACAGTTATAATCCAATTATGTCCATGAAGATTTTCACATTTACTTTCATAATCTAACTCTAATTGATGACTTCCTGCAATTTCCATTCGTTTGCTAACTTTATACATTTAAGCCCTCTTTCTCTTCCATATATTCTTTATAACCCTGTTCTCTAAGTTTACAAGCTGGACATTCATGACATCCACCTTCAACACCATTATAACAGGTATGCGTATTTTTATATACATAGTCTAAATAACCTAATTCATCCGCCAATGCCCAAGTTTGTTTTTTGTTTAAGTACATTAACGGTGTAATTATATTAAACTGGTAATCCATAGCCAATGAAAGTGTTTGCTCCAAAGAATCAATAAATACTCTACGACAATCTGGATATCCACTAAAATCAGTTTCACAACAACCTGTGATTATATCATGAGCTCCAATTTGTTTAGCATAAATAGCCGCTATAGATAAAAATATATGATTTCTACCATCAACAAACGTATTAGGATATTTTTCACCTTTAGCTATATCTAAATCTATATTAGTTAATGCACAATTAGATAAACACTCAAATATTGATTCAACTTGAACAACTTTATGAGGTACATTAAAATCTTCACATATTTTCTTCGCCTTATTTAATTCTTCCCAATGTTTTTGTGCATAGAAAAATGAAATAGCATATACTTCATCATACTCTTTTAATGCTTGTAATAAACAAGTCGTACTATCTTGACCCCCACTAAATACAACAACTGCTGATTTCTTCATTTTTAAATCTCCTTTCCAATATATTTGGCGTACGTACATAAACATTTAATGGATTTTGAGGAACCTTAAACTCTGTAAAATTTTTTGTATAAGATTTCAAAACTGATAAACATTCATCTACATAAATATCCAAACCTAAATCCGTTGCAATTTGTTTACTGTATTTTAACTTAAAAATATTTTGTTGTAAAGTGTCAAGGTTACCGATTCTTAACATATACGGACAACCTAACGCCCAATTCCTTCCAAAATCATAAACACCGATATTTGTTGTTTTCGTATTTGCACAATACCTAAACATCATATGTGGCATTCTACAAGTGAAAGTTCTCACATCATGAATTTTGCATAAATATTTTTCACCTTCTATATAACTCCAATAACAAGCAGGTCTTTCACTTCTAGCCGTTTTTATTGTCAATCCATTAAGTCTTGGAGCATCTTTATAAATAGTAATTTCTTTACCATTTACACTAATTAATGAAGGTTCTAAAAAACTTAATAATTCTTCATATTTATCTGCTTGTTGAATTACATTGTTATATTCTGATTCAGTTAAAATATGACCATAATTGCCACAACATCTAGAACAACATTCACAACCATCTGCATAGAAAAATGTTGGAGATATTTTAATCTTTTTAGGTTTTTCATAATGTAAATGTTTACCATCTATTTCTATATCAATATCATTTTTTGATATTCTAGATATAACTTCAAATAATTTACTTATACCGCCATCAAAAGCCTGCATTAAAAACCACCTTTTAATTCTTCTAACTGTCTTTGTCTTTCAATTTCATTATATTTCTCTTCACCATTTGAATATGTTGCGAATGGATGTATAGCTATTCCTCCCCTAGGAGTAAATAAACCTTTTACTTCTAAATATTTAGGTTGTAATAATTTGACTAAATCTTTCATAATAATATTTACACAATCTTCATGAAAATCACCATGATTTCTAAAACTAAATAAATATAATTTTAACGACTTACTTTCTACCATTTTTTGTGCTGGAATATATTTTATATGTATTGTTGCAAAATCGGGTTGACCTGTTTTTGGACATAAGCTAGTAAATTCATAAGCATTAAATTTTACTACATAATCATTATCCGGATGTTTATTTTCAAAATACTCTAGCTGTTCTGGGTCATAATCATAAATATATTTTGTATTTTTAGCTCCTAAACCTTTTACAGTTCCAAATTCTTCACCTTGTCTGCCAACTGTATTTTCTTCAACTATTTCCATTTCTGATTCAGGTACATTTGATACAGTAGCTGAATCCATAACATCTTTTAAAGTAATTTTATTGTCTAATGCCTTTATTTGCATAAGTTTTAAATCTTCTTCTTTTTGTAATTCCATTATCTCCGCCTTTCTAATAAGTTCTTTATGCTGTTCTATAGTCTTAGGTTTTAGTCTAATAAGTGTACGTTTTTTAATTTCTGTACCTTTAAAAGTGTAGTTTTTACACCAATCCATTAAATATGCTATGTTAAATTTACATCTTTCTTGATAACTGGTTGCTAATTCATCAAACTTGAATTTATACTTTTTACATAAAGCCTTAACCTCTTCAATTTCAGCATTTGTTTGATGAATAATATGTTGAGGATTATCTTTTTGCTTTTCACTTATTACAACTGTACCATTAGGTGTCATAATTCCACCGTTAGCACCTGTCATTATCCAACTTGTTGAATCTGCACTTGTAAACGGATAACGCTCTAAAACAGGTAAAGATGTCATACCGAATGCGTGTGTTTTTACATTAGGATTTGAACTTTGTCCTATCATTCTAAATACTATTTCAAACCACTCATTCTTTTCTTTTGTTGACCTATCATTTGCAGGTGATACTCCTATATACGGAATGTGTTTACCATCAAATTTAGTTTCTAACATTGTTATTAACCAATCAAAATCTTCATTTTGGTGAAATACTGGTAATATTTTATCTGGACTCTTCACCCTTTCCCGCATATACAAATAATTTTCCCAGCCAATTAAAGGAGCTTCTAAACATTGTTTTCTTGTTTTTGCTTGCCTAAAAACTCCAGGTATTTTATCTAATGCCGCGGCAATATATACATATTCATCAATACTATTTAAAAATTCAATATATTTATCTATATCTACTTCTTTACCTACCGTATGTGCAGAAAATGCACCTGAATCAATAAATAAATTGCCTTTAGCTTTATTTTCAATCCAAGCATCTATAACATTTCTATCATTTATCCAGCTAGCCAATCTATTTGCATTTTTAGCAATTAAATATTCACGCCACGCAGGATTATCACTACCTGCAAAATATAAATTAAACATCTAACTTTATCTCCTCTCCATACCATCTTTTACAAATTACCATATCACATCTCCAAGGTAATTTAATTTTTACTTGAGGACTTGTTTCCATAATATTTTGGTATATTTTTGCGACCTCTTTTAAGTTTTCTTCAGGACATTGAATACCTAATTCATCATGAATCTGCAAAACAATTTGTCCACCTAATTCTTTAAATCTTTTATTATTCCATAAATTAACCATAGCTAATTTAATCATATCAGAAGCTGTTCCTTGAATAGGTGTGTTAATTGCTTGACGTTCAGCGGCAGATATTTTTGCAGTATTATCTACAATTTTAATATTTTCTTTCGCCGCCTGTTCCATAATTTTTAACTTATCTGTCCATTTGTAACATTTATCTAAGGCATCTGCATATTCATCTTGAATATCAAAAGGAACTTCTTGCACTTCTGATTCATTTTCAAAATCTAATAAATCAAAATTATTTCCTACACCATCTAACCAACTAAATTCATAAGGTTCTAATTGCATATCAGGTAAATGTCTACGTCTGCCCCATACAGTTTCTACATAACCATTCTCATATGCAAATTGAAAAGTATCTTCTGTAAATTTTTTAATACCCGGAAATCTACTAAAAAATCTATTTTGAATTTCTTGTGCTTCTTTTAATTTACAACCCAAAGACTGTGCCAACGAATAAGCGGCTTGTCCATAAGTCATAGCTAATTGAATAATTTTAGCTTTACCTCTACGTTCCTTACCTTCTTTATTTACAGTACCATCAGGTCTAAATTCTACACATTCACTAGCAGGTAAATGAAAAGCCGTAGCCGCTACTTCAGGATATAAATCTGCATTCGGGTCACTACTATAAATTTCAAGCATATTTTTATCTTGACTCAACCAAGCTGTTGCTTTTGGTTCTTGCTGTGAATAATCCGCAAATATTAAAACCTTACCCTTTTCAGCTGTAAACATTTGACGTATATCATCATTATGTGAAGGTATATTTTGTAAATTTGGGTCACTACTTGAAAATCTACCAGTTTCTGTACCATTTTGATTAAAACTAGCGTGAATTTTTCCTGTAACTAGATTTACAACTTTTGGCATTTTTTCTATATAGGTGGATAATAATTTATATACTCCTCTATATTTTAAAATAACATCAACTATTGGTTCATTCATAGCAGATAATATTTCATCACCAGTCCCTTTAGGTTTATGTTTATCATTACTCTGTAATCCTAAAATATCATATAATAATGCCGCCACTTGTTTAGAACTGTTAGGATTAAGCGGTAATTTAAAATGTTCTTTTGGATTATTTCTATTCCAATTAGAAATCTCTTTAGAATATAATTTACAAACATTATCTACTTCTTGCTCGCATTCTTCTAACTGTTTACGATATTTAATAGATAATTCTTCCGCTTTTTGTAAATCTAAAGTAATGCCTGTTCTTTGCATATCTGCAACTACTGGCACAAGCGGTATCTCAATTGTCTCTAGTAATTCTTTTAATTTACTATTATTTGGTTTATTATACTCTTCCAACTGCCATTGATATAATTCATATGTTATTTGAGCATCCTTAGCCGCATATAAATAACCAATTTTTATAGGTATATATGCAAAATTAACACCTTCAAACAAAGCTGAATAATCATTAACTTTACCATCTTTGGCTATTTTATGGCAATATTGATATTTTAAACTTGCATCTTCTAATTCATTTAATATTTTAGAAGCTACCATTGTATCCCATTTTAAATTATTAAATAACCAATTAAATCTAAAATAACACACATTAATATCAAATTTTGCGTTGTGCATTATAGTAGGTACATCTTGTAATCTTTTTAATTGTCTATTTACAACATCTAAACTTAATTGACCACTTTTAATTAAATTATCTACAAAACTTCTATGATTTATAGGTACATAACACGCCTTCATTCCAGGTGTATATAAACTAAAACCAACAAGCTCACAAGTTATATAATCTAAACTTGTAGTCTCAGTATCAAAAGCACATACACCATTTTCAATACATTTATCAACATAATTAGATAATTCTTCTTCAGTTTGTATTAAAATAAAACTATCTACTAAATCTCCTAACTCCGCTTCAACTTTTGCTTTAATTAACTGAATTCTATCACCTATTGTATTCCCTGTTGACCTTCTTGTTGAAACTTTTCTCTTCGAATTTTGCACTTTAGAGGCAACCTGTGAAGTATTAACTCCAACAGGTGCCTTAATATTTAATAATCCCATAATTAAAACCTACTCGCTGTTCTTCTTCTTGTCGCTGTATTATTTGTATCTTGAGAAGTTTGTTCACTACTTCTTGATGTACGTCTAGGTAAATTTTCATCTTCAGAATTTGAATCTGGAATTTTACCCGTTTCTATAAAATCTTCCATATCTTCTCTACTAAAATCTAACACATAAGTTCCAATTAAATCTTCCACCTCTGGTAAATCTTTTATAAGTGTATTATCTTTTTCTTGTGCAAGTGGATAAACTTTATATACAGTTTTTGTATCACCTTTTTCTCCACATCTTTCAATTTCACAAGGATAATTAACTAACGGTGAATTTCTTCTAATGTGACCTTGTATTTCATCTTTAAATGTTCTACCCCTCTCAAACAATTTAACTTGTTTATCATTCATATCAAATACAGGTAAAAACATTTTAACAAGTGTATTATATTCTTTATTTTGCAGAGCTTGTCTACAAAATGGACAATCATCAATAGGTTGGTCATATGTGCGAAGACAATTTACATATCTTTGTTTACCATCTCTTGTGGTAATTTGATGTACTACATAAAACCTTAAATCATCCATACTTTCAATATAAAATCTTACCTTTGCAGTGTCTCCATCATTTTTTAAAACTAAATAACTATAATCCCCGCCTGATTTATAATTATCTACATCATGAATTCCTACTACCGGCATAATCTTCTCCTTCTTTTAACTTAATATTTTTACACTGTATAAATTTATTGTATAACAAAATTTTTAAAATACAATACTTTATTAAATCTTGTTTACAAAAACTACGTAACCGAATTCATTATACTTCTAAACTGTTGCTCAGTTAAATCATTTACATCTTTTCCTTCAGGTAAATTTAAAGAAATTATCATTTTACCTTTCACATTTTTAATAAATCTTTGAGTACCTTTAAAACCTGCATCATCTGGGTCTAATGCTAAAATAAATTTTCTAATATGACTATTTTCTAATATAGGATATTGCTCATAACTACCTGTTCCAATTAAAGCTACGGCAGGAATTCCCCAAGTCCAACAGGTTAAAGCATTTATTATAGATTCACATACAACAACCTCTCTAATATTATTTGATATAAAATTTAAAGCGTAAATAGGTTTATTTGCCTCTTTTGGGTAATTAAAAAACTTTGTATTTACGCTTCTTCTTGCTACAAACACACATCTACCTTTTTCATTCCAAACAGGAAATGTAATACATTGAGTTTCTTTATCGTATCCTACATCAAATTTTTCTATTATTTCATCAGTTAATTTTCTTTTATACATATATGGATGGATATATCTATAACTATCTAATTCTTGTTCTGTAATATATTCATGTTTTTGTTTGTTTCTACTCAAATTCAATGAAAATGCACTTCTTTTTTCAACTGCAACAGAAACAAAATTTTCAAATAACCATCGTTTGCCATAAGCTCCACCATCATTATAACCAAAACAATCACTTACAAATTCCGGAAAATTTGCAACATAACCACAAGTGAAACAATGTACAGTTCCAGGTGTTGTACCATTACTTCCGTCTATATTTATGCCACAAGATGGCTTTCTTTCCTGCCCATTTTTATGAATTGGACAACATACTTGAATATTACCATGTGTTTTCTTAACTACTGCTAATTTATTTATTCCTCTATTATGTAGTTCAGTCCTTAATGCTTCTATAATAGTCATTTCATTTTCTAATATAGGAGTTTCATCAATCATTAACATTAAAACACCTCACTACCTTGTCTTTTCATTGAACCTCTTCTACGACTTGCTGGAATTTTCTTAGGATTTTCTTCTGTATTACTAGAATTCCCATCTGGATTATATTCAAATAAACCCTTATCAATATTCCATAAATATGCAACTTTTTCACCTAATGCTAAATTTCTATTTTTAGCCATTTTTAATAATAAATTACCTTCATATTGGCACATTGAAATTACCCTGGTTGCAATTTGTCCAATACTATCTGATTCTGCAATATGTTCTAATCTAGGTAATTTATCTTTTTCAGCTTCATCTCCTACTGTTTTTCTGCTTGCTTGACACGTGTAAACAATAGGAATACCTAACCTCATTGTTATATCTAAAGATTCTTGCATAACTTCTTCAAATTGCAATCTCCTATCTCTTGATTTTGTAGTAGGTTGCACTGAATAAAGCTGGTCAACAAATAAAATATCCAATTTTTCTTTTTCTATAAACGCTTGCAATTTTGCTGTTGTAGGTCTTCCATTAAAATCTTTTTGTGTAGTTACTAAAATAGGGATTTCTTGTTTAGATAAAAATTCTATATAATCTTTATAAGCACCATGAACAACCTTATTTCCACGCTGTAAACAAGTATTAGAAATATGACTATCCAAAGTATCTAATCTATATCCTACATCTGTTTTACTCATTTCACCACTATAAATGCCTACACGTTTACCTTGCTTCCAAGCTTCCAAAGCAAATTTAAACGCTAACCAAGACTTTCCTTGGTTTGGGCGTGCTAACAATATAACCAAATCCTCTTTTTTAAAACCACCCATAATATTGTCAAATTCAGGAAATCCTGTATTTATAAAATATTCCTCTTGTTTATCTAACATAGCTTCATATTCTTGTAAACGTTCTGGTGATTTTTCAACCAAATCATAACAATTTAAAGGTGTTATATTTGCAAGTTTAGGAATCTCTTGTTGTAAAAATTCAACCGCTTTCTGTGCATCTTGTTGCAATAACGGTTCTAATTTTTTTAATGATATGCAACACATTCTAAATGTATGTTGTTCATACATCCTATCAACTAAATACTGGTCACTTTCTTGAACATCAAATATAGAAAAATCAGGAAATTCTATAGCTATTGTTGAAATATCAGGTACCTGTCCGTATTTTGAAACGTGGTCATTTATGAAATCGTATAAAGGCTTATATTTTACAAAAAAGGAACCATCAATATTATTTGAATTTAAAATCATCATGGATTTTGTGTTAAGCACCTTACATAAGATACTACATTCTGGACCTTTATCTTCCATTAAATCAATAAATTCTTCTTTTATTCCACCATCTTTATTTAATATCTCTTCTTCTATATTACTCATCTTTACCCCTCATACTACCGCCTTTAAAGGTAATTATTGTACTTAAACGATTTATTCTATCAAACAAACGGTCACCTAAATTAAGTTTCAATACATCATTTTCACAATTTGTTGTAAAAATACTACTTAATTTTCTTGTTAATCTTTTTTGAATAATACTGCTTAAAATAAGCAAATCATAATCTTTCAATGGTATGCTTGCTATATCATCAAACATAACCAATGGACAAGTTTCTAAGATACTAACCAATAAATCAAAATAATTACTTTTATTGTTGATACTTTTTCTAGCTTCTAATAATAAAGAAGGTACATAAACAAAATGAGCAGGTGTAACAGATTGGTTACTATTAAGTTCAATTTGTTTTTGCAATAATTTTATACCCCAACTTGTTTTTCCATTACCACATTTTGAAGACTGTATAAGAATGTTATTACCATTTTCTACAAAAGAGGATAAATTATTTCGTATTTCCATAATTTTAGACACTTCTTTTGAATCTATGGCTACGTGCTTTAAAGTAAATGGATACCAGTATTGTTCTTCTAATCCACTATGAATGAATGCCGCTTTCATATTTTTAAAGATAGGACAATGCACATCACACCAATCTTCACCTTTACTTTGTACGCAACCACCTAATGGCATTTCTTCATTAGCTTCTATATAATACCAACATTCTTCATTCATTACCAAATCTCCTCTATATTACCATCAGCATCTCTAACAAAATCATCATCACTAGCTTCTTCGCTTATTACAACTGTTTCCGCAACTATTTTTGATAAATTTCCAGGTACGTATAAAGTCTTATAACCGCCGTTAATGTTGTAATTACATATGGCTTCAATAGCTGAATTTACATTTCTTGCTTTTATACGTACATCATCAATTCTATTAAGTAAAGACCTTTCTGGTAAATTATAAGTATCAATCAAAAATAAACAATAATTTTCTAAAACTTTTCTAGTATTAGAATCAAAATCTAATAATTTTGCTTTCACTTTATTAGGAAGTCTTGAACCTGCCTGAACTTGAGGTGCGGATACCCGAGGCGGATTTGGCGTAGATTTGATATTATTTTCTAAAATATTAGTATTTTTGTTCGAAATACCCTTTTTGGGTATTGTAATATTATCTATTGTATTTTTATATATATTATAGCGACCGGAAAAATTGTGGTTCGTCGACCTACAATTTTGCGGTTCGTCGACCGGCATTTTTGTGGTTCGTGGAACTACCGAATCTTGGCTATTTTGACAAAGCCTTGTAATCATTATATATCTATTGGTAATTTCACCACCACGTTTTTCATATTTAATTGTTAGGTACCCTAAACTTTCTAATTTTTTAATTTTTCTAGAAATTGAATCTTCTGATTCATTAAATAATTCAGCAAAATATTTATTTTTAGCAAAACAGAATCCTTGTTCTGCAGTTAATCCTGAAATTATTAGAAGTAAACCTAATTCACATTTTATATTTTTATCTAATGCCCATTCGTTAAAACAAATAGCATAACCGTCTTCTATAGCCATAATTCTCCTCTTTTAAGAAAAATAGCGAAGCGAAAGGTGCGGCTTCGCTATAAGTAGTATTATATTAACCTTTATACAATTTTTGACTTTCTTCAATTTTATTTTCAACCTCTGAAATAACTTTTTCCCATATTTCTTCATTTACTTTGTTAATATCTGCACCCGGTTTTACATTAATAGATAATGAATGTTCAAAAGAATTCCATAAATTTTCATTTATTGCATAACTTAATTTCATAGAATATGTTGCATTTGTTATTTCATATTGCGATTCTTTATTTAATCTAGTCATTTTCTTCTTCCTTTTTCTTTAATGCTGTAACTTTTAATGTGGTAATTACATTTACACTTTGAGCAGGTTCTAATTTTTCTGCCGCTATAACACCATTGTAGATTAATGATTCTAATACTTCATAATCTACATATTCTTTAGTTTTAATTACACCTTTTCTCCTGGCGGCGGAAATATTTTCTTTAATAATTTCTATAACTTTTTCTTCATCCATACTTACTCTATTTTGATAAGATATAGTTGTTTTACATTTATCTGTTTCATATAAATCTTCACCCATTTCCGCGAGTGTACTTTTTATAAAAGCGTTTTTACTTTTTAATTCTTTTTCTAGTGCTTTCTTTTTAGAATCTTCTTCAAAATATTGGTTAATAACTTGTTGTAAATTATTTTCTATTCGACTACTCATTGGACTCTCCTTTCTTTTTACTCCAATAATATTTTGAATTAAAATCTGACATTTGTCCCCATTTTAAATTTTTTCTAAAATTCTGTAACTGTTTTATTTGTTCAGAATTAAAATACCAAGTTCCTCTTTTATCCGTTGTATATTGTGGCAAACCTAAATTTTCCAAAGTTTCATCGGTTGATGATGCCCATTTATACCACCTTTTAATAGTAAGAGGGCTACAATTTAAAATAATAGCTACTCGGGTTATTGAATATTTTTGATTATGTATATTCCACTCTTCCATTAATCTTCACCTAAAACTCTTGTTAATAACTCATTGACAAATTGTCTGTTAGAAGTTTGACCATCAATAAAGTATTTTGAGAGTTCCCCTTTCTTCATTACTATATCATTAACTACTTCATCTATTGTATCTTGGCACATTAAAGTATAAACATTTACAACTTTTGTAGTACCTATTCTATGACATCTATCCATAGCTTGATTTTTATTTGCTTCATTCCAAGGTTCATCTAAAAATATAACATTATTACCTGCTGTTAATGTTATACCAGTTCCCATAGCTTTACGAGTGCCTAAAATAACTTTACAACTTTCATTTTCTTGGAATTTCATAACTTCTAAATCTCTTTGATGTACAGATACATCTCCAGTAATTAAAGCAGGATTATATTTTATACATCTTTTCATAGCTTCATTTATTATTTGTGCAAATTCACTAAAAACAACAACTTTTTCGCCATTTGCTACGGCATCTTCTATAAGTTGGACCATCATATCTAATTTTGTTGTATGTGTAGCTGTTGAACTTAATAAACTACTTAAACCTGTGACTTGTCTTAATCTTGTTAATTGTGCTAATGGATTTGGACTTAATTTTATTAAGTCAATTTGTTCTCTTAATGCTGTTCTCACCTCATCATATATTTTCCATTCTTCTTTAGACATATCTAAATAAATAGGTATGTCGTTTTTAGGGGGTATATCTAAAACATCCTCTTTTTTACGACGCAACATACACATCTTTAATTTTTGAATAATTTCATTTTTATGTTTATATCCAATTATTTGATGGTCGCCAAATCCTCCAAATATACAATAATGATTTTTATATTGTGTAAATGTATGAGTTTCATAATCTAGCCATTTTAGAATAATATATAAATCTTCTATGGAATTCATTAAAGGAGTGCCACTCACTGCAATTCTTTCAGAGGATAGCAATTTTTGAAAACCTTTACCTTGTTGTGAATTAGGGTTTTTACATTTATGTATTTCATCAGCAATAACCATCCCAATTTCACCATTACGACACATTTCTCTTAATTTATTTGCTAATTCAATATTTCTTAAAGATTCAACATTTATAATAAGGAAGAAATTATCTACACCATTTTCTAAATCTTCCATTTTCTCTTTTGTATCTTTAAAACATAATTTTCCTTTATTAGGCCCTTTTTTAATAATTCTTTGACCTAAAATATAAGGTTTTTCCCACGTGTGTTTTTCAATTTCGTGAAACCAATTTAATTTTAAATTGTTTACACCTACAACTATTAAACAATGTTTAAACCATTTTTGATTTCTTTTAGCTATTGCAATATTTAAAGTTTGAAAAGTTTTACCTAAACCTTGGTCATCAGCTAATAACCATTTATGGCTATTCATACCATAATTAAAACCATCAATTTGATGTTTTCTGGGCTGTGTTTTATATTCATGCTCTACGCCGCAATCTTTTAATTTTTCTTCATCACCTTCATTATAATTTACAATAGTTAATTGGTCATAAATATCAAAATCTATTTTTGCGAATGCTAATTGTTGTTTTAAACTTTCCAAACAACTGTATGGTAATTCCCATATTTTTTGTTTAGGGTGCCACCATTTTTGTTCGAATCCTCGCATAATACAAACAATTCTAGCATCATACGGAAAGCTCACTAATAAAGCCCTATCTACTTTTAAATTTATTGGTAAATCAATAATTATTTTTACTGCCATAAATTTATTGTATAACAAAATTAAAAAATTTGTACAAATTATTAAGTTTTGTAAAAGAAAAGTACACTCAAAAAGAATGTACTTTATGACAGTTAATAGCTGGAAGAGAGTTAGTGGTGTTTTCTATAGTTAATTTTTTCCATGGCGTCATAATAAGCTCTTTCGCTTGCATCGCCTTGGTAATCTTCATCTTCTAAATCGGCTATTGTATATTTTACATAAGTTGAAAAATCTTGTGTAATTTCACCATAATCTGAGTATTTCATATTCATCCAATATGCAAAATCAAAACAAGTATAATCAGTTTCTGTAAAATCAATATTTACTTTATTTTTAATTCCATTATAATCCCATTTAGGAACAGGTTCACCCGTTTTATTTTCTAATGTATTTATAGCTTTATTATAAGTTTCTAAATCTCTAATATGTGCTCCATACCTTAAAACACATATAAAATCATTTATATCAACTTCATCTTGCATTGAAGCATATTGTTCTAATTTTATAAATTTTTCGGGTTCATGTTCAATAAGATATTTCAAATTATTTTTTAAAGATTCCATTTTAACCTCCTATCTAATTCGTTCACAGCAACAAATCTTGGGGATATTTTGTATTATCATTTGAGGACCTGTTGTACCATAAAATCCTCTATACAAGAATCTATTTCTAAGTTGATTTGCTAATAGCGGTTCTCCTGCCCTATCTTTTAGAGCTATTGTAGTAGAACCTATCACTAAATTAACAGGTAATGTAGCTGTTAATGGTGGTATTACTGTACAAATAGCAAAACATAACGGTGATTCATTTGTTAAGGTAAAAGATGTACTTGCCGTTAGAGTTACTTCTGTATTTGATGTCGCAATACTTGTTACTTTCACAAAATGATTACAATTATTACATGAGCATGACATAATTATTATTTTCCTTTCCTAATCTTTTAAAATGGAAGGCAGCCGAAGCCACCTCCCTACTTACCAATACTAATATCCGTAGAAACAAGAATTTCCACATCCGCAACCATAGCCATATACATTAGCTGCCTGATAAGGAGAGCAAGTTATATAAGCTGGAATTGGAGTAGGTCTTAAAGTATTGATAATATTTGCACTTTGAGCCTGTTGAGAAAGCTGGAAATTAGCAGTCTGTAAACCAGCTGTTAAATCTGCAATTCTCTGGTCTTTTGCATTAGATTCCATTACACACAATTTATCTAAGATTTTTTGTGTGTTCTGTGTTGCATTTGTGGTAATGGCACAAGTATCTTGAGCCATCTGATAACGAACCGCATCTATGTTACGGTTTGTAGTGCAGCAACATGAATCTTGATTATGTTGTAAGTTAGCGATACCCATTTGAACTCCGCCAAATTCTTGACATAAGTCTTTCTGCAAATCAAATTGTCTGTTTGCAATTTGAGTAAAGCCTTGGCCTAAAGTGTTTTCTATACGGTCTTGTCCTCTACCAAGTTGATTGGAAAGGTTTGTGTATAGAAAATCATTGTTCACTTGGTTTGAGAAGCCGTTGTTGCCCCACCCAAAACCATTTCCTCCGTAACCAAAGAGGAAGAACAAGAAGAGAATCCAAGCATCATCGCCACCGCCAAACATTCCTCTATTGGAATTTTGACCCAGCAAAAGAGCTTCAGTTGAAGATAAACCTGAATCCATAGTTTTACCTTACCTTTCTTTTACTAAAATGTACCTACGTCACATAGTCTAAGCCATGGAATTTCAGGAATCTATAAAGATATTCCGAATTTTGAAGCCCACTGTTGCAATTCTTGTGAACTTATATTCTTTTCTTTTGCGACATTTTCTATTATTGATTTTTTAGTATTTATATCCTTTCCTCTCATCATTTCTATGGCTTGATTAAATTCAGGAGTTTTTCCAAACATAGTTTGAGCCATTAGGAAAGAATTGGGGTTATTTTTAAGCTGTGCGAACATTTGGAACAGTTGCATTGGATTTTGATTCATTTAATAATCCTTTCAACTGTTGCTCTAACATCGCAACTTTTTCTTGTAATTCTGTTAAAAGTTTGTTAGAAACAGGTTCATTTTCCTGTGAAGATGTATTTTGTGGCATTGGTTGCTCTACATAGCATTTAGTAGGACAACTGCCATCATTCATTGACTGTTTTGTATAAATCCTATTATTAGATAAATCAGGAAATATATACAAACTACCATCCCAATCAACAGGATAACTTTTTGCTTCTTCAAAGCAAGATACAGGGCGACCTTTCAAAAATCTTTGAATAGGGCCGCTCTGTACGGAAGAAGATTGCATTCCGGGAGTAAACGGTTGCACTCTGTCAAACTGTTGAGGAGATTGGATATAGTTGGGGTAAGTATAATTTGAGACCATTAGGTTAATTCCTTTCTATGATTTAATTATATAAAAAATACCCATCATTTAATTGCAAATGATGGGTATTTATTAAATCTATCGAAAGTTTGTTACTTTCTATCTAAACATTAAAAATTTCAAGCTCATTATTGGCTGTACGTAAGGAATCTGTATGTACCCAGGTTGGAGTTGATTTAATATTTTCAACCCTTCTTAATTTCTTTAATTTACCTTTTTTAATTAAATCAATTACATGATTGTATAATTTAGTATTTTCACCTTTTGTATCATGTAAATCCCAACCCTTTGCTAAATTATGACCACCTAAATATGGAGTTGTTTTTGCTTTTACAAGAGGGTCAATATTACAACGTAAACCACATTGAGATAAATCTCCACCAGTAGCCCAATTATTTATAATTATACCTCTACCCCAAGTTTCTCTAATAGTGTCCAAATCTTTTAAATCATCTTCATCAAAAAATTTCCAAATAAATGATTCACCGTATTTTGGTTTATAAAAATCATAAACTAATTTACTCACAAGTTCTTTAATTGTAAAATATTTACACGTGTACATAATTTTTATCTCCTTTGGTTGACCTACTGCCATCATAATTTTTAATAATTTAGGATTTATTGTCATTTATAAATTTAAAACCTTCTAATATTAAATCCATTTTAGTATTTAATTGTTGTAAAATATCATGGTCAGCTTGAATGCCTTTTTCAATTATATCTCTACATTCTTCACACTTTGAGTGAGAGACATATTTTAATCCTATAAACCAATCAAGTAATTTTAACGCCCCTATAATAGCCGCTATCCCTAATAAACAGTAAAAACCATACATATAGATTAAAAATTGTTCTGTATCAGGCATTTTATATTCTCCTTTAATTTTGTAAATATCTTTTTCAATGTTTGGTATATTAAAACAGCCAAGTACATTAAATTTGAAGTAAAAATATTTACTTTTTCATTTAATAATGCCTGTTTGAATATCTGACTTGATATATTCACATTATAACATACTAATTCAGGATTGTCTAATATATAATCATGAATAATACTAGCTGGTATATATTTTCCATTATGCGGACACCCAAATAATAACCATAAAATTTTAAGTTTCAAAGTACAACCATCAGATTCAAAACCCTCCGGTATTCTTATACGAATAATATTTTTAGGACTTAATTCAATAATCACAAATATTGCTCTGGAAACAAATAAAGATTTTTTGTTTCTATAATTAAAACCCAGTGATTTTGAAAAATCTGTATAAAAAACTTTCATTTTTTTTTAATCTTTTTTATTAAATTTACGTTTTAATTTTATATACTCATCCCACTCTTCTTCAGAGAAACGGTCTTTAAAATTATCTATATATAGAAAAATTTCTTCTGCTATATTTACCGCTTTTTCTAAATTTTTGTTAATTTTAATTATTTGAGTTTCCGATTGTTTTTGTTTACTAAGTTTAGCAAAGGAAAAGCCTTCTTCTGCGGCTTTTCCTACTGCCTCAACTGCTTTTGGAACATCAAAAGACATTAGTCTTCTGCTCCTAAATTGCCTTCAACTCCATCAATTTTGTCTACTAATTCTTCAACAAAATTTTCAACAATAGGTTTAGATGAATTGATTAAACCTGTAAACTGGTCATCAATTTTGTTTGGAGTAGCTTCAATATACGTATTAACTAAATCATAAGCAAAGTTAATTGTTCCTTTTGATAAGACATCTGTATGCCTTTCGCAACACTCTAACAATGCTTGTCTAATGTTTTCGTCCATAATTTACCTCACTTTCTTTTTTTGTAAATGGGCCAAATTCATGACCCATTCTCCTCTGAACAGTTTTGTTTGTTTAAGTTTATATTTCCGTTTGTACTTGTGCTAAACTAGGTAGAAAATCTTTAGATACTTGTAAAGCACATTCTTGAATAAATTGAGTAGTTACATTTTTAGTTTCTTGTAGACTTTCCATATACTCCAATGTGAATTCTTTTGTAAAATCGGGTTGTTGATATGTAATAATAGGAACTGTCTGACCTAGTTGAACTCCCATTGATATTGTTGGTAACAAGTCACTTAAAAAATCTTTAGTTTCACCTGTTGCCATTGATACATTTCTTCTAATATAACCTAAAGAAGTTAAGAAAAATTCTTTTTCAAAGGTTTCTTGTCTCTGCTGTTGAAGTTTAGTTTCATATGTAGAATCAACTTCAATTTTATTATTAGAAACAATATATTTATCAGGATTCGAAATATAATCATAATAAACTTGTTCCTCTACTGAATAACTTTTTACTGTACTAGAATTTTTCTGTTCATTACTTGCGTTAATAATTTTATTATTTTCTACGTTTAAATAAAATCCCATAATTTTCTCCTTATTCTAAATAAAATGAATTTCCATTCTTTTTAATAATAGTTTTGAATGGAAAATCTTCTAGATTTATTTGTTGTAACTGTCTTTCAATTACTTTACTTCTTGTAAATGTAATATGTAATTGCGTATCTTTTTCATTATCTGCAAAAATAAATTGAAGTTTATTTGAATCTTCATTATTTATTTTACAAGGTTTCCAAGCTGTTACAATTATTGGCTTATCTAATAAAGTAAGAATTGAAATTTTAGTGCCTGTCATTGGAAATTCAGGTTTCGGGCCTATATTTTTAAATTCTTTAATAGACATATCTCTCATTAAATTGTCCAAATCCAGACTCCTCACTAAATTATAAGAATAACAATGTTTAGAATATCCTCTGTAAGAATTTAATGTGCTTAACTGTTGTAAAAATGGTCTTTTATCTCTATTTTTAACTATGTTTAACACTGCTCTTTTAAATTTCTTGGCGGTTCTTTTTCTTAAAATAGTATAACCTTTAAAATGCCTGTAACCCAAGAAATCTATACCTTGTTTAGTATGAAATACTTCACTGTAACTCATTGATTGTTTTAATTCTAAATCTACAAATTCATGAATTAACTTTTGAATTACAAAAAGATATTCTTTACTATTAGATAGTATAACACAATCATCACAATATCTGCAATAGTTTTTCACCTTCATCTTATGTTTTAAAAATTTATCAAGTTTATTTAGATATATGTTACCAAATAATTGGCTGGTGAGATTGCCAATTGGACAATTTTTACCACCTGGAAAAGAAAATATAATATCCTTAATAATACTTAACAATTTTGTATCTTTTATCTTTTTACAAACCTCATTATATAAAATTTGTTGGTCAACCGTAGGATAAAATTTCTTTATATCTGTTTTTAAGCAATAATCATTTTTCATAATTAGTTTTCTAATTCTATAACTACCTGCTAATGGACCTCTGCCTTTTATACAACCATATGTATTAGCTATGAAACCTTTAACAAATATATCTTCTATAATATTGTTTATTGCATGATGTACGATTCTATCTTTAAGTGGTAAAATATAAATAAGTCTATGCTTACCGTTTTCGAATATTTGTTTGGTAGAATATTTAGATGTAGTAAATTTTTCAGCTATAACTTCTTGACGTATCTTTTCTAAATTTTGTTCTAAATTCTTTTCAAACTCTTGAACATCTTTTCTATCGTGTCTACCAAGTGCTGTTTTGTACCAAGCAAGTCTAAAATTTTCTTTAGATATAAATTTATTCCATAAGTTTCCTACTCTCTTCATTTAACTCCTTTAAAATAAAGGGCCCGAATTTTCGCATATTGCTACCAAAACTGACCCTTTTTCGTATTGTTTTTCCGCTATTTCTAACGAGAGGATTTAGGCCCCAGCTTGCACGACAAAGTTACCTTTTTGTACAATAACACGCCCCGGCAACCATTATTCACATTCGCATTCGTCAACGAATTATTCGAATTAGTAGCCCACGAACCGCAGTGCGTCGATTCATTGTAATTGCCACCAAGTTTCACCAGGAAGGGCCTTAACCCTTATTAAGTTTTTAATGTTCTACGTCTTTAGTGCTTTGAATTTTGCATTAAGATTTTAGGAATACGGCCCACCTTCACTTCGTTCAGGAGGGCGTGTCCGTTCTGGTTATGCGTGTACACGTTCAACGTGCAAGCTCACGCCCCGGCAACCACAATTCACATCCGCAGTCGACAAC